>Ga0209542_10000846_pt1 | contig 72879 bp, 64 predicted proteins | sample RifCSPhighO2_01_FD_184028 | JGI IMG/M metagenome (GOLD analysis project Ga0209542, IMG submission 184028) | Soil microbial communities from Rifle, Colorado - Rifle CSP2_plank highO2_0.1 (SPAdes) (version 2) | ecosystem: Environmental > Terrestrial > Deep subsurface > Rock core/Sediment ...
CATTTGCCCCTATTCCTGATCGGACAATTAGAGGAAATTCAGTTGTTGCCCCGGTTGCTCCAATTAAAACCTCTGTATCAAAGTCTCCTGTTAAGATAAGGTTGCCTGTTCCGTTTGGAGTAATTGTCAAATCATCATTAGATTCTGTTCCAATGGTTGCTGCAGAGCCTCCTCCAAGGTTGAGGGTTGTTGCTGAGATCCCTAAAGTTGCTGCTGATGTTATGGTGGCAAGACCTGTTGCCGAAAGCGTAGTATCTGTTGATGCAAAGGTTATGATATTATTTCCCGAATCAAGAGTAAGTGTGTTTGAACCTCCTGAGGTAATAGTACCTGCCCCCACAAAATCAAGGGAGTTTATGTCAAGAACTGTCCCTTCGATAGAGATATTTCCCAGGTCTCCCCCGTCATTGATGGTGATTGCGCCAGTTGATCCTGAAACATCAAATTCGGTAAAGTCTATTGCTGTTGCTCCCCCTGTAAAGGTGGTAAGAGAGCTTGCTGTTATTGTAGTCCCCGAAAGGGTAAGATTATCAGAAAGAGTTATCGAAGAACTTCCCGAGTCAATTACAATATTTCCTGTTGTAGAACCTCCGAGAGTAAGAGTCTGCATTGCTGTAGTTGAAAGAGTTCCTGTTGCATTAAGATAAGAACCGCCTGCAGTACCTGCAGAGATAGAGGCAGTTGGTGTTCCTGAGTTTATGTTGAGAACTGCGAATTTGGCAGATGTTGATGCGCCTTGAGTTGTTGAACCCAAGAGAAAATCAAGTGTTTGATTTATTGGAGTAATTACTCCTGTATTTGCAGGCACTGTCCACCAGTTGGTTGAATCTCCGAGAGCACAACCGCCCCAAGTTGGCGCTCCTGCTCCTCCTGATAAGAAACACTGATTAGAGGACCCTACTGCAGAAAGTAGGAGCTTTGTGGAATCTGAATATACTACAGCACCTGCTGCTGCTGTTATGCTATTGTTTGTTCCTCCATATGCAAGACCTACTGCTGTTCCCTGCCATACACCTGTAGTTATGGTACCTACCGCTGTAAGAGATGATGTAGTAACACCTGATCCCAGAGTTGATGCAGTCAAAACTGAGTTACCTGCTATCTGATACTCTTTTCCGTTCAAAAGGTTCAGGTTTCCCGTACTTGTTACTGTCCCCGAACCATTAAGCGGTGACAGGGTTATGTTTCCTGTTGTTTCCCCTCCTATGGTTAGGGTCTGGTTCTTAACTGATTGAATAGTTGAATCACTTCCCAGAACAAGCGCTGATGCTGCTGCATTTTGCGCAGAGACAGAAGCTGTTGGTGTTCCAGAGTTTACGTTTAGAACTGCAAACTTTGCAGAGGCGGTTGCGGTCCCACCAAGAAGGAGATCCTGAGTTTGGATTTTGGGCTGGATGGCGCCTGATATGGTCTGCCAGAGGCCAAAAGCCTGTGTCCCTGCATCAGCCCAGGACGGGATTCCCGCTGAAACAGTGAGGACCTGATTAGTATTGCCGATTGTCAGCTTGGAAAGAGCGGTTGGATTGACACTGCCTGAGTATAAGAGATCTCCTGTTGCGTAAGTAGTAACTCCTGTACCGCCAAAGTCTGCTTTAACTGATGTTCCTTGCCATACACCTGTTCCGATAGTGCCAACCGTTGTTAAGGAGGAGGTAATAACTCCAGTTCCCAGGGTTGTTGCGGAAAGAACAGAATTTCCGCTTATTTGAATTGTTGGAGTTCCGCCGGAAACATTTATAAAGCCGAATTTTGCCGAAGCAGTAGTGGTACCGCCTACAAGAACATCATCACCTATATTAAAGGGTGAAAGAGCATTAGCATTTTCCTGCCAGCTTGCAGATGTTGCGGCACCGGCAATTGTAATTGCCTTTGTTGTGGAATTTGAAGATAAAGCTATTCCTGTTCCGGCTGTGAAGGTTAAGGAATCGGTGTTACTGGATGCGGTGATAGTGTTTGATCCGGTAACAGCTATTGTTTTAAAAATATTCTGGGAAGTTCCCGTATCACTGTTTGTTATAGTAAGTCCTGATACAGAAATTCCTGTCCCCGCTTTTAAATCAAGCGATCCCGTACTCCCCCCTAGAGAAAGTACGCCGGTATTTGTTACTGTCGGCTTAGATCCTGTTCCGACCGATATACCCGATCCTGCGGTTAATGATAAAACTGCAGTGTTTGTGATTGTCGGCGTTTGACCGGGTCCGACAGCTATACCCTCGCCTGCGATTGCACCATAAAGAACATTTGATGCGGTAAGCTTGCCCGTACCGGCATTTACATCCTGATTTTCTGTTATAACTCCGCCGGATAAAGTTGCAATGCCTGCAACTTTGATTGTGTCCAGAAACTGAGCGGAGTCTGCGAATTCGCTTTGAACGTTTACGCCAAAAATTAGATTATCGGCGCTGGTGTCTGCTCCAAGAACGGCTTTTCCTCTTAAAACTTCGGAAAGTTCCGGTGCTTGGAGTTTATTTTTGCTGATCCCAAGAACAGATAAAATTTTGGGAAGACTGGCGATATTTAAAAGATTTGCAGATTTTAAGGTTGCTACTCCCACTGCAACAACTGTAACAAAAAGCATTACAAGTACGGCAAAAACAGCGAGTTTTTTAAAAACTAAAATACTCTTGACTAATTCCTCTGTCCAATACTGCGCGCTTTTTGGGATCTGATCAGGAGGAGTCTTTTCGAGAAGTTGTGATGGGGTAATTTGAGAAAACTGTGTTGAAATTGGCGGTAAGCCCGATCGAAGCTGTCTAAAATTATCTATTTGCTCTTGCGTGTATCTTCTCTGATTTCCCGGAGTTCTGTGGGGTTTAAGAATTCCCTTTTCTTCCCAGCGGCGCAAGGTTTTTGCAGATACTCCCAGGATGTTTGCGACCTCTTGGATACTAAAAATTTTCATAGGGCAGACTTAAATCTATGATGTCCAAGTTTGAGGAGGTTTGTTTTTGGGTTTGTCTAAGTTTGTCCATATTTTTGTCTAAGTTTGTCCAAGTTTTATATAATATATATATTACTACATATATGTGAAAATTTGTCAAGAGGTAATATAATCTTATCATAATCTTATCAAATGATTAAGTTTGAGTACTTGATTTTTTAAAATTGATCCTGAGGTTTTTCACAATACTAACTCTTGCTAAAATGATGAGATTGTGATAAATTTTCTATAATGCTGAATCTTTCATACAATCTTTCACAAATTCTAAAAGATAGATTGCAAAAAATTGATTTAATCAGAAAAGATATTCTTATTATTCCTCTGTCTCCAAAAATTGAATTACAAATGCGATGGGATATTATGATTGATCGAATTTATAACTCCCTAGCGCTTTCCGATAATTCTTTAACAAAACCTGAGATGGTAAAAGTACTTACTTCGCATTCTAAAAAATTGAGCTCCGAAGAAGAAGATGTTGTGTCCTATAAAAAAGCAATGGATTATATTTCTCAGCAGTGGTTAATGCCTGGAAAAAATGTAGCAGTAAAAGACGTATTGATGCTTTACGATATATTTTGTAAGGGCGGGTTAATTGTTCCTCTGTCCCGAATTCAGGAACTTCTAGATTATGTGCAGGCGCATGAAGAACATCCCGTTATTCAGGCAGGGGTTATAAGCTTGGGGATACTTAGAACTCAGCCATTCTTAGAAGGTAATGATAGACTGTCTAGGCTATTGTCCTATCTTTTTCTTTATAAGAACGGCTATGACGTAAGAGGATTAATAGAGTTTGAGAAAACATGGAGGGAGGATAGAGAAACTTTCTCGCAAGCACTGAAAGCCGGGCTTGAGGCGGCAAGAATAACACTATGGCTTGAGTATTTCTCGAATTCTGTTTTAACTGCACTTGCGCAAGTCTATAAAAAAATTCAGGACTCGACTCCGGATAATTTAGGCGTGCACTCTTCGTTTTGGGAACTTTCTCATAGACAAAAATCTATTTTAAGTCTCCTTGAGCAGCCGGGTTTGTCTATAACAAACAGAGATGTTCAAAAACAGTTTAAAGTTTCCCAAATAACCGCCTCAAGGGATCTCTCAAAACTTGCGAATCTCGGACTTCTTTTTACGCACGGTAAGGGAAGATCTGTTTATTATACTAGGGTATAAAAATTCTAAGCACCAATATCTAAATTCTAAATAATATCAAAATCATAATAACCAAAATTGTAAAACGTTTTGGATTTGCGATTTTGAACATTTGAATTTATTTAGGATTTGTAATTTCGAATTTAGGATTTGCTCGCCATGCGGGCGAGGCGGGGGTTTGACATTGAGGGTGAAGATTCATAAGATGTATGTATAAAACTGCCCATGATTTATATCAATAAAATAAAAACAATCTCTGTTTTCTTTTTAATTTTCTTTTTGTTAGCAGGACTTTTGAGTGTTTTTGCTCAAACAGACAATCTTGCAACAGGCATCGCACTTCCTATCCTAATAAATGAAAAGAGGGTTGGAGACGGAGATATTATTACAGCCACCTCCGATGGATATAAATTAAGCAGTTACGCTTATGATCCTTCAGTATACGGAGTCGTAACTACAAACCCTGCTGTTTCTTTGAGAGAAAAAAACAGCAAAGCAACGCTTGTGATTTCGTTTGGAAAAGCGCTTGTTAGAGTATCAACTATAAATGGCCCAATCAAAAAAAATAACCCAATAACAAGTTCATCTATAAAAGGGGCCGGCCAAAAGGCTGATGTGAATGGATTTATTCTGGGCATTGCTCTTGAGAATTATTCCAATTCCAACCCAAACGCGATTGGTAAAATTTTGGTATCTATTGATCCTCATTATAACGCAACCTTTATCGGAGTCAGGACAAATCTTATAGAAAATATAAAAGTAGTTGCGGGTGCTCCGCTTTTGTCCCCTCTTACAACGCTTCGATACCTTCTTGCCGCAATCGTTACAATAACATCTTTTGTTATCGGATTCATATACTTTGGGAGAATAGCCAGAACCGGAGTGGAAGCTTTGGGTAGAAATCCTTTAGCCGCACGCATGATACAGCTTGGAATAATTATTAATGTTGTTTTAACTGCGGGCATCATTCTTATTGGCGTTGGTATAGCGTATTTAATTTTAATCTTGTAGAATTATTATATGACCATTGATCCCTTGGTATTTTTTGACTTGGTGATAGCACTCTTTGTCTTGGCAATAGCTTTAGCTACGATGGCTATCTCTTACTCGCAAATGTTAAAAAAATTTAACGCTTATCAAAAGGAGGCGGACGAGCTAATGGCGCAAGTTCATAAAAATGAAGCCGATTTGCTTGAAACCGCAAGAATTAAAGCAGGGAAAATTGTTGAAGATGCAAATAAAAGAGCTGCGCAGATAATTGGAAGCAGTAATAATCTAAACAGTGAATCCAAAAAAATGTTAGACAACGCATTAGAAACTCTTCTAAAACACCAGACCTCCTACTTTGAAAAGGCATCTTCTGATTTTCTAGAAGCTTATAAAAGAGAACTGGAAAGCTTAAAACAGAAGAATATCGATATAGTTAAAAATGTATCAAAAGATATAGAAGAGGATACGGTTAAAGAGGTGGAAGATTTTGATAATATTCTGCAGAAAGAAACTTTTGCCGCTCAGAAAATTGTAGAAGATAAAATCGAAAAAGAATACTCAACTGCACAACAGAATGTGCAGGATTACAAAAATGAAATGCTCAAGAAAGCAGAAGAGGAAATATATAAGATTCTTGAAACTGTCTCAAAACTTACTCTTGGAAAAAGCATCCCTCTTGCGGATCATGAGCAGCTTATAATCGAGGCCTTGGAAAAAGCAAAAAAAGACGGAATAGCAAAATAAAACCTCTGTATGGACAATACTTTGATACTTAATGATATATTAGGAGATATTAAAACGGTTGCGGAGCTGGATAATTTTTTGGCGGAAATTGAAAATGTTCTTGCAGGTTTATTCAAGGTTAAGAATAAGAGCATAGAAGAGATATTGGATAAAGCAGCCGGAAAATCTACGGCAGAGGAAATTAAAAAATTGATTGAGAATAATAAGATTAATCCTTCAGATTATTCCTCAGTAGAAAAGCTTCTGAATAACCTTAAGGAAGCTTTAAAAAAAATTCAAATTATTAAAATTTCATTGGCCGTTGACCCATCGGAGGAAATGACCGGGCATATCTTTGACTGGGTAAAAGAAAACATGGGAGATGGAATAATACTTGATATCGACAAAGATGAATCTATTTTAGGCGGTGCAATAATTTCATTCAACGGTACATATAAAGATCTTTCTCTAAGACGGACTCTTGAAGAAATTTTTCAAACTAAAAAGAGGGAGATAATGAATTTTGCCAAATGAAAGATTTTACTGCCTATCTGAATGAAACGGAAGAAATAGGATTTGTTGAACAAGTAGCGGACGCCATAATACATGTTTCAGGTCTCCCAAAGGCAAAACCTGATGAAATTGTCGTATTTGAGACTGGAGAATTTGGACAAGTTTTTTCGGTTCAGCCAAGTTATGTAGAAATATTAGTTTTTTCTAAAAAACAAGTAAAACCGGGAATAAGAGTAACCAGGACAAATGAAGTACTAAAGGTTCCTGTGGGATATGAGCTTTTAGGAAGAGTCATCGATCCTCTTGGAAAGTCTATAAGCGGCATAAAACCGCTAAAAACTCCTTCAGAAAAAAGACCAATAGATACACCCGCAGCAGGAATTGTTAAAAGGAGATCGGTAACTAAGCCGTTTGAAACAGGAATTCTTCTGGTTGATCTTGCTATTCCGCTTGGACATGGACAGCGAGAATTGATAGTTGGAGATCGAAAAACCGGAAAAACAAGCTTCCTGACCAGAACAATTCTGAATCAGACAAGAAGAGGCAATATCTGTGTATATGCGGCGATTGGAAAAAAGAAGCTCGATGTCAAGAAGATCGAAGAATTTTTTGCACAAAATGGAGTGCTGGATAAAATGGTAATTCTTGCTTCAAGCTCCGAAGACTCAACAGGTGTTATATATTTAACCCCCTATACCGCAATGACCATAAGCGAATACTTTAGAGACGAGGGAAAAGATGTCTTACTCGTTTTAGATGATCTCTCATCGCACGCAAGATTTTATAGAGAGATATCTCTTCTGGGAAAAAGATTCCCGGGAAGAAACTCTTATCCAAGCGATATATTCTATACTCACGCAAGGCTGATGGAAAGAGCAGGAAATTTTATTACAGAAAAAGGGGAAGCTTCTATAACGTGTCTTACAGTTGCAGAAGCCACCCAGGGCGATCTCTCAGGATATATAGAAACAAATTTAATGTCTATGACAGACGGGCATCTTTATTTTGATAAAGATCTTTTTTATCTTGGCAGAAGACCGGCTATCAATCCTTTTCTTTCTGTGACCCGTGTAGGAAGACAAACTCAAACTCAGCTGCGAAGAGACATAAACCGTGAAATAATGAGCTTTTTAAGCTTATATGAAAAGATGCAAAGTTTTATTCATTTTGGAGCAGAGCTTAACGAGAGCGTAAAAGCAACTCTTGCAACGGGAGAGATGATTATACATTTTTTCAATCAAGCAATCAATGAGGTTGTACCAATCAATTTACAAATAATGGCTTTCTCAATGTTATGGTCAAACTTGTGGAGAGGACACGATACCGCTGTTATAAGAAAACAGCTGCATCAAATACTTGAAGCTTACAACTCCGATAAAAAATTTAGGGAAAAAATTGATAAGCTTGCGGAAAGTGACTCTTTTAATAAACTTCTGCGAGTACTCAAAGTTGAAGGACCGCAGATAATAAAAGCGGTATCTCAAAAATATGGCAACTAAAAAAGAGGTGACGGAAGAATTTGACAGAATCTCAACGCTTAAAGATGTTCTTGAAACCTATGAAGAGATAGCGGCTCAACGCATGCAAAATACCAGAAGTTCTGTTATTGCGGGCCGTCTTTTTATCTCTGAGCTAAACTATATTTTCCAGCAGGTAAAATCTTCCCATAGAGACGAGATGTTAAGGAAGATGAAGACAAGACATATAAAAGACCCAAGTAAGCTGACATTTATAGAAAGAAACGGAAAAACTTTATACGTACTCCTTTCTTCAAATTCAGGTCTGTATGGAGACATAATTAAAACAACATCCGAATTATTCATAAATTTAGTCAAGAAAGAGAAGGCTGACGCGGTAATAATTGGCAGAGTCGGCCTGGAACTGTTTAAAAATGCAAATCTTCTAATAACTTATAACTACTTTGATTTCCCTGATAATAAAGTTGATAACCAAGTTTTAAAGAAAATTATATCATATATACTTCAATATGAAAGGATTTTTATTGTTTACGGACGATTTGAGAATATAATTTCTCAAAAACCAATAGTTACAAGTATATCAGGTGATCCTCTTCCCAGAGAGGGAACAGTAAGCAATGTGAAGTATTTTTTTGAGCCGTCTTTGGATAAAATTATGAAATTTTTCGAAGCCCAGATTTTTGCCTCGTTATTTGATCAAACAGTATTTGAATCCCAACTTGCAAAATTTGCATCGCGAATGACATCGCTTGAACTGCGGGTAGAAAATATAAAAGACATTTTAAAAGATGTGGCTTTAGAAAAAGAAAAGATTAGACATAGAATTATTAATAAAAAACAGCTTGAGACATTCTCGAGCATGGCATTATGGAATCAAAATGGATAAAGATCATGGAAAAGTAATTGGAGTACAGGGACAAATTGTCGAGGTTGAGTTTGCGGAAAATCCGCCCAATCTTCACGATCTTTTAATTCTTGAGGATGATAAAACAACAAAAATGGAAGTTGTGAGATCCTCGGGCCCTTCAACTTTTTACAGCTTATGTTTTTCTAAAACTACGAGTGTCTACAGAGGAGCCCGGGTTATAAACACAAAAGAACCGATTACTATTCCCGTTGGTGAGGGTGTTTTGGGAAGAGTTATGGATATCTTCGGAGGAGATCTGGATGGATTGGGGCAGATAAAGTGTTCAGAAAGACGGCCAATCTATGGAGAATATCCATCATATGAAGACATTTCAACTCATCAGGAAATACTTGAAACAGGAATAAAGGCGATAGATTTTTTCTCCCCTATTGTAAAGGGAGGAAAAATCGGTTTATTTGGAGGCGCAGGAGTTGGAAAAACGCTACTCTTGACCGAAATAATTCACAACGTAATTGTTCTTAAAAAAGATGAGGGCAAAAGTGTTTCCGTATTTGCAGGCGTTGGAGAAAGAACTCGGGAAGGACATGAACTTCACCAAACGCTTGCCGAGCAAAAAGTTCTGCCTTCGGTATCTTTAGTTTTTGGACCTATGGGAGAAAATCCCGCAATTCGTTTTTTAACTGCCTTTACGGCAACCACAGTTGCAGAGTATTTCCGGGATGTTTTGAAAAAAGATGTTTTATTTTTTATAGATAACGTTTTCCGTTTTGCCCAAGCAGGAAATGAGCTTGCAGTTTTAATGAACACTATTCCATCGGAGGATGGATACCAAGCAACGCTTGCATCTGAAATGGCATCTTTTCATGAACGATTGGTCTCTGCAAAGGGCAATTCTATAAGTACGATTGAAGCAATTTATGTACCTAATGATGACATTCTGGATCAGGGAGTCCAGTCAATATTTCCTTTTCTTGACTCGACAGTAATTTTATCAAGAGCTGCCTATCAAGGAGGATTTCTTCCCGCTGTTGATCTGCTATCCTCAACGTCGGCAAATTTAAACCCGGAGATTGTCGGAGAGCTTCATAATGAAGCAGCGCCGCGTGCTCAAAATCTTTTAAAAGAGGTGGTTGAATTTGAAAGAATTGTTTCTCTTGTTGGTGAGGCCGAATTGTCTCCGGAGGATAGATTAAAATACAAACGATCGTCAAAATTAAAAAATTATATGACTCAAAGTTTTCACGTTGCGCAAAGTCAAACAGGTCGGTCAGGTGTTTATGTTCCCAGACTAACGACAGTTTCGGACGTAAATGACATCATCAATGGTAAATATGATGAAGTATCGGAAGAAAAATTTATGTTTATAGGATCGGCTAAGGAGATTTTAAATGAACAGCAAAAACCAAGATAACCAACCTTTAATATTACTTAAAATTCAGACTAAGCAAGGTATTTCATTTAATGATAGGGTAAGAGCAATTACATCATTTAATGAAAAAGGCATTTTTGATGTTCTGCCCCAGCACGAAAATTTTATCTCGGTTATTAAAGATAAAATTATAATACATACCGAGGATGGAGGGGATAAGGAAATGAAAATAGATAACGGGGTTCTAAAGGTTTACGAAAACGAAGCCCACATCTTTTTAGGATTAGCCGAAGTTTAAACAGATTTTTGCGTTAGTGGTTGGACTTAGGGGTGGACTTAGGGGTTGAACCCCTATTAGACACCCCTCCCGTATTCTGCCTGATGTTCTTTTTTGATCTTTTCGACATTCGGAGTTTGAAGATGCTCTTTTATAAAAGCGATAGTTTCTCTGGGATCTTGAGTATTTACAAAAATTCCAGTTCCTATTTCAAATCCTCCCAATGATTTTTCCCGCGGAATTATCCGCAAGTACCAATCAATGCCGGGATAAATATAAAAATTAAAAGAAAATTCATGGCCGTGCCTTAAATCGAGAATCTGAATAAGTCTTGGAACAATAAGAGAAAGGTCTGAAATCTCCTCATCTGAAATATCCCCAAAAGTGCGGCCTTCCCTCCTAGGATAGATCCAAACTTCATCCGGCCATTGACTTGCAATAGGGCTTGAAATTAAAAAATATGGAGTTTCTATTTTCTCAGTCTCTTCTCTTTGGAAAGATAATGAATCGGGCTTAAGCTGGGGAATGTCAAGTTTTACCTGCCTTGGGATAACTGAAAATTGAGTGTGTGGATGAGGCAAACTTTCTCCTCCCCCCTCTCCCCTATTATGGAAAATATATACCTGTCCTTTATTTTTATGAGTATTGTATCTTTGCCGATAGGTCTTAAAAATCAACTCAGCCTGATCTTCCGGCAATTCATCAAAATTTTTGTGATGGTCCGGGGAATGAATTATAATTTCATGGATAGGAGCAAAAGGAAATCTGTTTGGAACTACTCTTATTTGCCAATTGCTATCTCCAGTCTTTCCTCCAACCCTATATAATTCCGGCTCATCCTTTTCTCTTCCAATACAAAATGGACATAATGGAGACGGTTCTCTTGCAATATCGGGCCTTTTTGCCCGTCGTGGTGCAAGTATTACCCATTTTTTCGATACAGGATCCTCTAGAAATTTAAAATCAGCCATAGACAAATGGTATCATCTTGCAGCATCAACTGCAGCGCGTACAAAATCTTCTGTCCAGGCATAAATATTTTTATCTTCCAAGGCTTCTGCCATTGATTTCATTCTCCGCAACTTTTCCGCCCGTTTCATCTCAAGTCCATCTTTTATTGCTATAGCAACTTCTTCTACGTTATATGGGTTGATAATTAAAGCCGAGGTTAAATCAATTGCAGATCCCGCAAATTGTGAGAGAACAAGCATTCCCGGATTTTCTACGTTTGAAGCCGCAATGACGAACTCTTTGCTTACGAGATTCATCCCATCATCAAGAGGCGTTACTAAGCAAAGCTGGGCTTTCTTATAAAAATTCATAACATCTTTTCGGGTAAACACTTGATAAATCAAATGTATCGGAGCCCACTCTTTTCTGGCATATTTTAGGTTAATCTCAAAAGCCTGCTTCCTAATTTCCCGACGAACAGCTTTATACGCGGGTATCGTTTCTCGGGAGGGTGCAATAATACCAACATAAACAACCTTACCAACATATTGCGGATACTTTTTCAGAAACTTTTCAATCGCCCCAAGTCTAAGGGTAAGTCCCTTAGTATAATCTAATCTATCAATTCCAATAATCACTTTATATTTCTTAAAAAATTCTTCAAAGCTATCTTTCATCTTCTTTTGACTATCTGTATCGACTAAAGCTTTTGCAATAACCCCAAAGAATGAGCTCCCTTGACTTTGCTGTGCTACGGCTTTAATAACATCAGAGTCAATGCCCATAGGTAAATTTTTGACCGTAATCACCCGTTTGTTGTAGTAAACCTTATTAGTTTCTTCATCTATTCGAACTTCAAATTCTCTTTTAACCGTGTCCAGAAAATTTCTTACATGGTAACCTCTATGAAATGCTAGGAAATCGCAGGAAAGCATGCTCTCAAGAATCTCTCTTTTCTGCGGCAAAATACGAAATGCTTCCCATGTCGGCCACGGTATGTGCCAAAACATTCCCAAAACTGCATCTTTTGGCTTGTCTAAATATTTAGGAACCAATGCTAATTGGTAGTCATGAACCCAAATAAAAGAATTTTGCCTAAGACTTGCCTCTCCAATTGCTTTTGCGAATCGTTGATTCACTTTTGTATAGCTTTCGTACCAACTACTTTCAAATATCGGCGGCTGAAATGCAACATGACAGAGCGGCCAAAGTGTTTGGTTAGAAAACCCATTGTAATAATCTTGTTCTTCCTCTTCATCAACAAAAATTCTCTTTAACGTATAGCTCCCGAGGTCGCCTTGAATTTTAACCTTATCGTCTCTATCAACAACTTCCTTATCGGTCCCGGTTTTCCCCCGGGCAATAAAAAGTCCTTGGGAAATCTGTGCAATTGGATCAAGGGCAATAGAAACACCGCCTGCCGGAATAATAGAAACTATATTTCCGTTTTTGCGTTGATGCACACGCGGCTCTGCATCTGCTGCTATAATCATGCGCAGTTTTCTTCGCTCAAAGAAATTTTTTAGATCTTCTGCGGTTATCATTGTTTTTTAAAAGCCATAATTGCCTTATTATACGATTTTTCATAACCATCTATCATCGCCGGGATGCTGAATCTATCTTCAACATTTTCCCTACACGCACGTCTGTCTATATTATTTATCTGACCCATCTTTTCAACCATTTGGTCAACATTTTCAACAAGATAGCCGGTTAGTCCATCCTTAATAAGTTCGGGCGCGGCGCCTCTTGCAAAACTTATAACCGGTGTGCCGCAAACCTGAGCTTCTACCATTACCAAACCGTAAGGCTCTTCCCATTGGATCGGATTGAGAAAAGCTTTAGCTCTACCTAAAAGATCGGCCTTTTGCCCAATGCCTACTTCCCCAATCCATTGAATTTGCTTGCCGTCGATTAACGGCTTTACTTCATTTTGATAATAAGAAAGCATTTCGGGTACGCCCGGATCAACAGCACCAATTACCTTTAGCACTACTCCTGCCTTTTTGGCCGCAAGTATTGCTTCTTTGGTTCCTTTACGCGGATTTATCTTACCTAGCCACACAAAATAGTCCTCAGGTTCTTTGTTAAAAGGGAACAAACTAACATCAAGGGCATTATAAACTGTTGACACAAAATTAAGCGGAAAGTTATTTCGTTGGGAATCGGAAATCGAAGTGTAGGCAAAATCCTTATACTTCATCAGAACCTGATAGCGATCTTTTTGAGTATTTCGATTTGGCAGCTGAAAATGTATTGTAAAAATAACCGGAGTTTTTGAGTATTTGGCAAGCGGCAGTGCGAAATAATCCTGGCTTTTATTCAGATGCATGTGTAATATATCAAAGTCCCCCGCTCTGTCAAAAGCCTCTGTGATATGGTATAGATTATAGGCAACATTTGTCCACTCAACATTATCGTCACGAAGAGGTCTTTCAACAGTCGGGAATACCCTTGCCTTTACCTTTGAAGATTTTGCCCCAAAAAGTGTCACATCGTGCCCCTTGTCGGCTAACCCATTAACCAAATTGTATACGACCAGCTCCGTTCCTCCGTAACCCTGCGGAGGAATACTCTGCCAAATCGGTCCGATAATTCCAACTTTCATTTTATTAATTATACATTATTTAGATTAAATCTTTCTTTTAAGACCAGGAATATAAATTTTAGAAGAGCAAGTTGTCGCTTGGCTCTCCAAGGTTGATAAATTAATCTGAACATCCATTCTAATCCTATTTTTTGAACCCAGTATGGCGCTCTTTTTACTTTTCCGCTTAAAAAATCAAAAGCTCCTCCCACACCAATTGCAATCCTTACCGGCAGTTTATCCAGGTTTTCATGTATCCATATTTCTTGTTTTGGAGAGCCGAAAGCTACAAAGAGTATATCAGTAACTGGTATCCTAGTTATGAGTTCGTGGTTATGAGACTCTGAACTATGAACTATGAACTCCGAACTAGCGAAAGTTACTTTTAAACCGGGGTATTTTTTCTTCAAGCACTCGGCGGTTTGCTCTGCTACTGCCGGTCCTGCGCCCAAAAATCCCACTGTTATGGGCTTTTCTTCAACTGCCCTACAGAGGCTTTCAACTAAATCAACGCCCGTAATTTTTTCCTTTAACTCTTTATTGAGAACTTTTCCTGCTATTATTACTCCCATGCCGTCAGGCAAAGCTAATTTTGCCGAATTCAGTATTTTTTTGTAGTTCGTATCGTTTCTTGCAAGTATTAAGATTTCGGGATTTGGGGTAACAATAAAGTATTTTTTAGCAGGTTTTTTTAGTCCTTGTAGAATATACTCTAGGACTGCTTCTCCATTTACATCAGAGAACCCGATTCCCAATATGTTTTTTTTTACAAACATGTATTGTTTACTATAAGTCTTATTATGATTGGGTTAAATTTTTTAAAATTCCCACTTTTGAGTATTTAATATGCTCAAAATTAGCCAACAACAATCATACCCATAAGCTCGTTAAATGGCCATTTTCTTTGTTATTATAGGAAAACATACTATAATTCTATCCTGGTTGTGAAAAATTTTATATTTCTTATCATTTTTAAAAATTGAGAAAAGTGCATCTATTTATTATAGGATTAAATTGCTGTAGTAAGTATTAATTTCGAAAGCTACTTTTTGGCGATACTTCTTTTATAAAGTTCGATGTTTTCAAGAGCTACTCCTGTTCCTCTTGCAACACATAAAAGAGCGTCTTCTGCAAGATGGCATGGAACACCAGTTAATTTAGTTATTAACTTATCAAAATTCTTAAGAAGAGATGTCCCTCCGCTCATAACGACTCCTTTATCTATTATATCGCTTGCAAGCTCAGGCGGAGTCTGCTCCAATACGCCTTTAACTGCTGCAATTATATCCAAGAGAACCGGCGCAATGGCTTCGCTAATCTGCGCTTCGGTTACTTCTATAGTCCTGGGCAGTCCCGTTATGCTATCCCTTCCTCTTATTTCCATTTTTTTAATTTCTTTTGAGGAAGAATCATCGACCAGAGCATTTCCTATTGTTATTTTTATTTCCTCTGCTGTTCTTTCTCCAACTAGAAGGTTAAATTTCTTTTTTGTGTAGTTTGCAATCGCTTCATCAATCTTGTTTCCGCCTGCTCTTACAGAATTATGAACTACAACGCCTCCCAAGGAAATAACAGCACATTCGCTTGACCCTCCTCCAATATCTACAATCATGTGCCCTGCCGGCTGAGCAATTGGAATCTTGGCTCCGATTGCGGCAGCTAAGGGCTCTTCGATAAGATAGGCAATTTTTGCCCCTGCTGCCATTGTTGCGTCTAAAACCGCTCTCCTCTCTACTTGAGTTACTCCGGAAGGAATACAAACCATAACTTCCGGCTTAAAAAAACGGGATTTCCCTGCGGCTTTGTCTATAAAATAAGAAAGCATTGCCTCCGTTATTGTGTAATCTGCAATTACTCCGTCTCTAAGAGGTCTTAAGGCAACAATATTTCCAGGAGTTCTGCCCAGCATTTCCTTCGCTTCTTTGCCAACCGCTACGACTCTGTTTTCTTCTGCGGTAACGGCAACTACGGTAGGTTCGTTAAGAACGATACCTTCTCCGGCGAGGTAAACCAATGTGTTTGCGGTTCCTAAATCGATTCCTATACGCTTGCTTAACATAATATAAAATCAATTAGTTATTAGTTTTTAGTTCTAAGTTATTAGTTAAATAAACTGTATCAAAATACTATATTAAGAGATCAAAAAAACTTTTTAGCTTTGTATTCTTGATTATAAATTCATTTTGTACATCTTGCAAGGGTTATTATTAGCCTGTATAATGCTTGTGATGAAAAAGATACTTATAACACTCTCTATCCTTTTAGCATTGTTTTTAGCAACAGCAGGATTAGTTTTGTACGGCCGGGGCTACAGATTATCGTTTGACAACGGGAGAGCGGATTTAGCCGGAACCGGACTTTTAGTTGCAACAAGTAACCCAGACGGTGCTCAAGTGTTTGTTAATGACCATTTAACTACGGCAACAAACAACACAATAAATCTTCAGCCGGGAGACTACGAGGTTAAAATATTTAAGGACGGCTACTTCTCCTGGCAAAAAAAATTAAAAATAGAAAAAGGAGTTGTGACTAAAGCAGAGGCTCTTCTTTTTCCCACTGCTCCAAAACTTGAGAGTATAACAAACGCGGGGGTAGATAATCCGGCGCTTGATCCTTCCCGCACCAAAATAGCCTATACTGTTTCCTCTCAGACTATACGCAAAAACGGAGTCTATATTCTTGATATGACATCAAGGCCAATTCTGACTCTTCAGAATTCTTCCAGGCAAATCTCTGATGACACCGTAAGTTTATTCTCAAAAGCTATAATGTTATGGTCCCCGGACGGAGAATCTCTTATAGCAAGCATTTCTGCCCAGGGTCTTTCGGCAAATTATTTGCTTGCGGCAGGTGTATTTAACCAGTCTCCAAGCGATGTCACCGAAACCCTTACAAGCGTAAATTCCTCTTGGGATAAATTAAAAGCCGATAGAGATAAATCGCTAGCGGACGGGCTTTCTGTAAAACTGCGAAAAACAGTAAACGATAATTTCAATATTATGTCCTGGTCAGCCGACGAAACAAAGATTCTTTATCGGGCATCATCGTCTGCAACGCTCCCAATTATAAGAAGCCCCAGGTTAATAGGAGCAAACTCAACTCCTGAGGAAAGAAATTTGGAAAGAGACAAAATCTATGTTTACGATATTAAAGAGGACAGAAATTATAAGATTCACACTCCGGCCGATAAGGATGATATTTACCTCACCTGGTTTCCCGACTCAAAGCACTTAATATACCTCCATGATAAAAAAATAGATATTATGGAATATGATGGAGCCAATGTAACCAAAGTTTATGCAGGTCCGTTTATAGATAGCTATGTTTTCCCATGGTCGGATAACTCAAGAATTGTCATTTTAACCAACTTAGGAAACTCGGATACGCCTCCAAATCTATATACAATCAGCCTCAAGTGAACTAGTTATTAGTTCTTAGTGATTAGTTATTAGTAAATTGAGCGGTTAATCGACTCATTTCGGTTTTGCGAAAACGAGAAGTCTTTTCCACGTCGTGCCGGGTGGCCAGCATGTCTGAAGAATAAGCTTCTCTTTACCGGTTTTAGCCTGAGTAATGTAGGAGATATCTTTAGCATCTACAACCCTTGACTCAGTAACTACATAATTATGTCTTTGATTTTCAAAAAAAACTATAATATCATCTCCGGGCTTTAAATCTTTTAACAAATAAAAAACCGCATTATATCTTCCTACGTCCCAAAAATTATCTGTTGAGTGGGCAAAAAGATATATATTGCCTGCCATTCCGGGAAAAACTGTTCCTTTGGCATGAGCAACTCCATTTTGAAGAATCGGCAGAAATTCATTTTGATTGGAAGGATCAATGTTTGAAAAAACTTTTGTACTCGCGCCAAGACGGGGTATCAGAATACTAAAATTTGTATCTTTTGGTATCAAAATCTGTTCTTTAGGACCTGCTAAAACTTGAGCAAATCCCCCGTTTATTCCCTGAGAATTTTCCGCTTGCTGTTTTTTGAGAATTTCACCCAGAGGAGAAGTTTTATTGTCGGCAACGGTGTATTTTATTCCCCGAACCTGAACAATTTTAAAAGAAACCTCGTAATAAAGTGCCGGTCCAAATGTTGCCAAAACCCCAAAAATTGCAAAAAGAAGTAAGAAGTTGCCAATACTTCGAAGAATCAAAAAACGGATAATTTCTGATCTATTCATATTCTAAAAAGCGCCCCTGACGTGATCTTATACCCGCTTCGCCCGCGAAGCGAGGCGAGCAAACCTGCCAGAGTTCATCGGAGAATTTAGCCCTCGCCTATTTTACCAGATTTTTTGTATGAATTGCAGCTATTGATTTTTCTAATTTATTGTTAAACTACAATAAGAAGGGCATGAAAAAAAATAGATTGAGAAAATTTTTAGTTTTTATTCTGATTTTTGCGTGGCTTTTTACCGGCTGGCCCCAGGTTTTTAATTTCCCGCCGGAGATTCAAGAAGCATATGCGTTCAGTTCGGGACCGCTCACTGCTGGCACTGTTACACAAGCAGGGGTAACGGGCTGTACGAACAATGCGTCGACTTGGAGCACGACTGCTAGCGTTTATGCAAATAACGATTCTACTGTTACAACCTATGGTAGTACTACGAACTGGGATGCCGGCGAAACGACAGATGAAGTAAGGCTTGCTAATTTTGGGTTCAATATAACAGGCACGGTTACGGGCATTACGGTGGAAATTCTTGGATGGGAATCCTTGTCGGGAAGCGCCAACTATACCGATGTTATCCTATTTACCACAGAGGGAACGGAAGTTGGCGCTGATAAAGCGACCGGCGCTTTGCCGACGTCTGACCCAGGATCTACCTATCAAACCTTTGGAGGCGCAGCCGATACCTGGTCTGCCGGACTAACCGCCGCGCAGGTTAGCGCCAGCACTTTTGGCGTGGTGATTTGTTTTACCGCCGGTTCTGCCAACTCGCAGGTAACTCTCGATCATGTCCGGATGACCATTACATATACAAACTCCGCTCCCACACTTTCTGTTTCCCAGCCGGACGGTACCGGGGACACGGTAACCGTCGGCGACGCTTACAATGTTACATACACGTCGGCCGATTCCGATAATGTTGTAACAACTGCTTTTTTCTATGATACAAACAACAGTGGTCTTGACGGCACGGCTATTTCCGGCGCATGCGCAACGGCGGCCGAAGGCACTGATGCTACGTGTTCGTGGGATACAACAGGAGTTAGTCCGGGAACTTATTATGTATACGGCATTACTAATGACGGGGTCAATTCGCAGGTAAGCGCGTATTCGCCAGGACAAATTACGATTAATGCAGCCCCAGTTGTTTCCGTATCCGTGAACGATGGTACTGTAACATATGGCACAATGATGGCCGGCGCTTCAAAGACAACGATTGATCTTACTGACACACAAACTTTAACCAACGACGGGAATGTGTTGGAAACCTTTAACATCAAAGGACAAAATACCGCCTGTCCCTGGACTTTGGCCGCGACGGCAGGCACCGATCAGTATACCCACGAATTCTGCAAAAAAACCGATGTTTCCTGCGCCAGCCCGCCGACAAATTACACCGCCTTAACCACTGCCTATCAAACGCTCTACACCAGCGTTGCCGCGGCCGGAACAAAACAGCTTGATTTGCGCATTACCGTACCTACTACCAGTACCTGCTCTATCCAACAGTCTGCCGATGTGACAATTCAGGCCGTCCAGCAGTAAATCACGAATCTCGTGAAAATAACCCCTTGACAAGCCCGTGAAAAATGTTTACGCTTAAATTGGTTATGAAAATGTTGAAGCTCTTTTTACTCTTTGCTATCTTGGCATTGGTAGTAGGAGTTTTAAGCCAAGTAGCACTGGCAGCAACTACAGGGACAGTCTCAGCAACCGTTACTGTGCAAAATATTTCTTTGACAGTAACTGATGGGACAGTTGCTTACGGGACATTAGGTCTTAACGCCACAGCGTCCACGCGTAGTCCCGTAGACCTTCAAACCGCAACTAATAATGGCAATGTCACCGAAACCTTTACTATTAAAGGGCAAAATAGCGCCAACTGGACTTTGGCGGCAACAGCCGGAACTGACAATTATGTCCACGGATTCTGCCTTGCAACCTGCACAACTCCTCCCACTAATTACACAGCACTTACTACGTCTAATCAAACTTTGGCAGCAGGTGTTGCCGCAAGCGGCACCCAGACTTTTGATTTATATATCAACACTCCGACATCCTCTACGAATTTTACTTCGCAATCAGTTGATGTCATTGTTACGGCAACAGCCACCTGATTTTTGTTATTGCAACCCGTCCTTCTGTTCTTTATAATAAATCTGTAGTGAAAAAGTTTTTGTTGTTTTTATTTCTTTTGTTTGTTATTTTTCCAACTTCTGTTTTTGCCACGCTGGGAGTGGGTGTAGGAACAGGAAAGATTCAAATTGATGAGAAATTAAAACCCGGAATAATTTACCAATTTCCCCCCTTTACAATTATCAATACGGGAGATGAACCATCGGATTACGAAGCAGATATTTCCTACCATGAGAAACAACCGCAACTTCGCCCTCCCAAGAGCTGGTTTATTTTTTCTCCTCAAAAGTTCCATCTAGATCCTGGAAAAGTTCAAATAGTAAATGTCAAGTTGAATTTACCTGTAATAACTCAACCTGGCGATTACTTTGCTTATTTAGAAGGTCATCCTATTAAAAAATCGCAAAAAGGACAAACCAGTATCGGGATTGCGGCGGCTGCCAAACTCTATTTTACAGTTGTTCCTGCTAATATTTTTACTGGAATATATTATAAAATCATAAGTTTCTGGAAAGTATATGCTCCCTGGCCTCAAAGATTTATTGTTCTGTTAGCCATAGGCATAGCCTATATTTTTATTCGAAAACGCTTTAACATCCAAATCGGACTTAAAAAACAGCAAACAGAAGCCAGCAAGCAAGGCACGCCAAGAAGGTCAAGGCGAAGAAGATTAGAGGAATTTAACAAGCAAGATAAAAAAAATGAATGAAATGCAAAACAACAGCAAGAATGATAAATCTAGTTTTTATATCTCTTATTGCTATTTTGATTATGGTTGCTCCCGTGTTGGTTCAAGCTAATTCAAATCAGACGGTAAATGCGACTATTAAATTAAGCGTCTGTGGGGACGATATAGTAGAAGGGTCTGAAGATTGTGAGGGAAGCAATTTAAACGGAAAAGCATGCGCAAGTTTAGGGTATGCTGGTGGCGATTTGACTTGTGACATAGCCTGTACATTTGATACTTCATCATGTATTGCCCCAACGCCTACTCCAACCCCAAGTCCCACTCCTACATTAACCCCAACTCCAACCCCGACTCCAACAACTACGACTACTACCTCAAGCGTGACTTCTACGCCCGCAGAGCTCCCAACAACTACGCCGACAACGTCAGCTTCCCCAATCCCCAAACCTGCTTTGCCTCCCATCCTAAGCCTCTTTGATATAGATGGGGATAGTAAAATTACACTTGGAGAGCTGTATCCTGCTGTTAAACAATGGGTGGATGAATGGAAGAATGCATTACTCGAAGAAATAACGGTGGCTAAGGGAGAAGGGACTGGAAGCAAGGGGAGTAAAAAATGTGATATTAATAATGATGGCACATGTAGCTTAAAAGATTTTTCAGTTTTAATGTTTTATGTTGAAAGATGAATAAATTACTAAACTTAGGCACCTTTTTCTCAATTCCACTGATGGTTATAGCCTCATGGTTTTTAGTCCATATAATGGCAATCTTTGGAATATTTATCGCAGTTGCCTATCCCTTATGGTGGCTTTTTGCACCAAAGCAAGCAGCTTGTTTCTTATGTCGGGCAAAAGTTAATGAAGATTGGTGCCCTTTTTGCCACAAAGTTGTTAACAAAAACGAAGGTGTATCGCCCAAAAGTATAACTTCCGCAGTTCTCAATGGATTTTTGATTCTGATTTTTTCAATTGCTTTCATTGGTGTTGTTTTTGGAGAAAGCCAAATCCTTTTCAAATTAGGTTTTCCGCCAACGCCTAAAACTGTTTCGTTTATTATTCCAACCAAAGGGCAGTATAGACTTGGAGAGATATTTCCGATGAAGATTGAGATAGCAGGAATTAAAACGCCAATAAATGCTGTTCAGGCTGACTTAGGCTTTGAATCCTCCAAAGCAGAGGTTGTTGATATATCAACAGAAGGTTCTTTTGCGAATATATTTATTCAAAAAGAAATAAACAATGACGGAGGCTATGCCCGGTTGACAGGGGGATTACCTAATCCGGGATTTTTTGCTGATAAAGGACTTTTTGGGACTGTTTTTTTCAGAGGCAAATCTCCGGGTATTGTTAAAATTGAATTTTTGCCCTCTTCTAAAGTATTGGCAAACGATAGTAGAGGTACGGAGGTTTTGAAAGACTTAGCTTCAGTTTCCTATCTAATCCTGCCCGAGAGAATTTCTAAAGAAGAGGATGACATGCAAAAAACTATAAAATTGTCATCAACTGTTTTAGGCGTAAGCACCGGCAGTACCCAAATGAAGTTTTACCAAGAAGGCAGTGTGTTAGGAGCAAAGGTAGGGCAAGAAATCAAAGAAGAAAAGAGATTTAACCCGCTAAAGTCATCCCTTAACATATTGGAAATAATTGATAGGTTTATTTTGGAACAATACGGGAAGTTATTTGGTTTATTTAAGAAGTAATTTTTAAGAAAAACTAGTAGCAGTCTACGTCTTTTAACCGACGGCATGTCCTTTTTCTTCGCTTCCGATTGCGTCCCCGACAGGAATCGAACCCGTATCAATCGCTTAGGACGCGACTACTCTATCCGTTGAGCTACGGGGACAAATGTATTTGTATTCTAGCACAAAAAGATTTAGAATAAAAAAATTCCGGAGATTAGTTCACTGGCAGAACGCTCGGTTCGGGACCGAGAGGCACGCGGTTCGATTCCGCGATCTCCGACAAAAAATATAGATGTCTGGTTTCCGCCAAAGGCGGATCCTCCAAAGATTTTCAACATGAGACGTATTCGAATAGAATTGAAAAGTCGACTGATAAAATCTGGAGGACAAATCGGGCTACCCCGACACATCCAGGAAAATACGCACATATTGACATAATGTACATAATGTACTAATATATAAGTATATGACATTAACTGTATCCGTAAGTGAATTAAGAACGAACATCTCTGCTTATTTGCAAAGGGTTACGAAGGGAACTCGCGTGCTCATACGTGATGAAAAAAGAGATATAACTATTGCGCAAATCACTCAAGCTTATTTTTTTGACAAAACTATCTACGAAAAGACACTTCGAAAGGCAGCTGGAATTTTTACTAAAGAAAATCATCCCGAATGGAGTACTCCTTCTAAAGTTAATGCTTGGATTACGAAAAACCGTTTAGCCGATGAAAGATCATTTTAGTTTATGCACCTACTTGATACAGATGTGTTGATTTGGGTTTTACGAGGGAAAAAAGACATTGTAGGCAAAGTATCAGAGCTAAAAAATAAATCACCATTAGGCATATCTGTTATTTCGACTGCTGAAATATATAAAAACATATTCTCTTCTGAGTTGACAGTTACGGAAGACTACTTAGAGCAACATATTATTTTTGACGTTGATCAAAAAATAGCTAAAACCGCAGGCCTCTACTGGCAACAATATGCTAAGCAACTAAAAAATCTTAGTTTGACAGACTGTCTAATTGCAGGAACAGCTAATGTAAATAGTCTCATATTGGTTTCTCTCAATACAAAGCATTTTCCCATGAAAGATATTCAAGTATTAAACCCAATTATATAAATGCCATCGAGGCCATCGCTTCTTTACGACAAAAGAGGGTTTCCCGCGAAGCGGGGTCTGGCTTCGCCAAGACAATGTCCCTGACACCCCTGGGGTGGATTTGTATTGACACCGGCAGGCAGGCCAGCACCCCGACAATCTAATAATTTAGTTATAGATTAGGATTCCGAAGAAAATAGTAGCACCCAGAATAACTCCTAATATTCCGTTTAGTATAATTACCTTTTCTCTGTGCATAACTCCATAAGAAAGCCAAATTATTGAAGTGAAAATATAAGCAGACCAAGTAATCGATGATACACCCGAAGCATTTCTAGTCACATATATGCTTAACAGCTGGGGTAAAGTTATGAGAGGGCTCGTCATTGCGACTGCCATGACGATTCCATGAAAAATTTTTACAAATATATTCCCATGATTTTTGTGAACCGGATGCTGATGCAGCATATAAATAATATAGCAGATAGTTGTTGAAAATAAAACAATTTTGTGTCATCATTACGAAATGGAAAAGCTGACAAAGAAGGAAAAGAAGGAATTAAAAAAACAGGAGTGGCAGGAAAAACTTAAGAGACAAGAACAGAATAGAAAACTTAAGACGTTTGGAATTTGGGTGGCGGCTGCGGTTGTTTTAGCGCTGGCGGTGTTTGGATTATTGCAGATTGCAAACTCTCCTCAGATAAGCAGTACTTCTTCTTCAAAACTTCCCCCGGCAACTCGCGAAGATCCAGTCACGGGAAATCCCAATGCTAAAGTAACGCTTGTGGAATATTCGGACTTCCAGTGCCCTGCCTGCGCGGCATACTATCCTATGGTTAAAGAGCTTTTGACCGATTTCAACGGTAAAATTTACTTTGTTTATAGGTATTTTCCCTTAACTGCCACCCATCAAAACGCAATGATTTCATCTCTTGCCGCTTACGCGGCAAATCTACAAGGAAAATTCTGGGAAATGCATGATATGCTTTTCCAAACTCAAAACTCCTGGGCTAGTTCTCCAAAGGCGCGAGAAACTTTTATGGGTTACGCTAAAAAATTGAATTTAGATATAGATAAATTTACAAAAGACATTGATTCCGGACAGGCAAAAGACTTTATAAATGACTCTTACAACAAAGGACTAGCGCTCGGTATAAACTCAACCCCAACCTTTTTTATCAACGGATCAAAAATACAAAATCCCCGAACCTACAATGACTTTAAATCCCTAATCGACAATGAAATTAATAAAAAATAACCTGCCAAGCGGCAGGCAGGCCTTCTTTATTATCCTACTTACCCTTTCATTCCTTGGATTTCTTGACGCGGCTTACTTAACTATTCTTCACTACAAAAACGCTTTTCCTCCATGCACGATAACTTCAGGCTGTGAAACTGTTTTAACAAGCAAATACGCAGCAATTTATGGTATTCCAATATCTTTAATCGGCAGTTTATTTTATCTTTTGCTAATCGTGCTCTCGCTTCTTCTTTTGACAGCACCCAGGAAATTTTTTTTAAACATTCTAATGATAATTGCGGCATCCGGGGTTCTTGTTTCTCTCGTTTTGATATATATCCAATTTGGAATCCTCAAAGCCTACTGTCAGTATTGCCTGATTTCGGAGATTATTTCTTTCCTTATTTTTGGGTTAGCCTTTCTTTTTTTCCACTTGCAATCGAACAAAGGACATTAAGTTTTTGCGTTTGCGATACAAATTCGCCAATCTGCAGTCGAATGCACGAAAAGTTGAGTGAGTACGTCAGGGGGAACCCGTGAATTCGGAGGGGGTGTTATCACCCGACAAACGAACGAGACTTTGAGAGCATGAGACAAAGCTTGGCGAGAGTTTTGGTTCTTTTGCGGAAAAAGAACAAAGAAAAGAATTTTAAATAAACTCTTCCACTCTTTTGTATTCGTGGATCTCAGACGGCGCAAACCAAAGGGTTTTCTCAAGATTTGCTTCTTCTATGCTTGCCGAGACGTGAACCAAATTCATTACTCCCCTTTTTTCATCGTTGGCGTAAGCTGCTGAATCGGTTGAGAAATCTCCTCTTATTGTTCCCGCCGGAGAGGCAACGGGCATTGTCGGGCCAACAAGAGAGATTACATTATCCACCGCATGTTTTCCTTCGACAAGAACGGCAATAATCGGACCGCTTTTTATATAATCGAAAAGCCATTTGTTTACCATTTTGCCAAGTTCCATTGGATCATCTGTCCCCAGCTCTTTTTTGGGGTTTTTGCCATATTGCGTGTAAGTTTTAAGGGTTTTCTCCCCCCATCTTTTGATTGTTGCGGGACTATCGCTTTGATAATGCTTAACAAGAAGTTCATCGCTTGCCTGAGCCATCTTCATTGCCACAATTTTAAGACCGGTTCTCTCAAACCGCCTAAGTATCTCGCCAACCAACCCCCGCTTGACAGCGTCGGGCTTAAATAAAACTACTGTCTGCTCCATAATTTACTAGCAACTAGTGGCTAGTGGCTAGCAACTAGTTATAATTTTAGCAGTTTTTCAAACCTTTGTCCATCCGAAAAATTTCCTATAACAGCAAGATTTAGTGTTTCCTTCTTCAAATATCTTCTCGCAACATCTATCACTTCTTTTTTTGTTACTTTATTTATTTTCTCTATATATTCATTTGGGGTGATGATCTTTTTCTCTAAGATTTCCGCAAGACCATAAAATCCTGCGACCGATCGGCTGTCTTCAATTTCCAAAACCAAGTGTCCTTTTAAGAATTCTTTGGCCTTCTTCAACTCTTTATTCGATATTTGTCCTGAGCTTTTACCCTGAGCATTGCCGAAGGGTGCCGAATGGATGATATTTGATATTTTGTGATACTCATTGAGTATCACAGAGACCGCCTCATCAACTCTTTTTGGATCGACTCCCGCAGTCGAAACAAAAGTTCCAACATCCTGGTAATTTTCGGAGTTTGTTTTTATATAATAAGCAAGCCCCCTTTTTTCTCTTACCTCATGAAAAAGTCTGGAGCTCATTCCTCCGCCCAAAATCGCTGCAAGAACGGTTAGTGGATATTTGTCTTTGTGATCCAAAGGAACGGTTCTTGTTCCAATTGCAATATGAACTTGCTCGGTAGTTTTTTCCTTTACAAAAACGGCTGGTTTGTCTTGTTTCTTTAGTACTTTTTTATATTGTAATGTATCAAACCTCTTCATTTTTCCAAAATACTTTTTAACCAGTCCAAAAACATTTTCTTCATTGATTCCTCCGGCAATTATAACAACGATGTTATGAGCGCTATATAAGCTGTTAAGATACGAGATAAAATCTTCTCTTGTTATTTTTTGAATTACTTCTTTTCTTCCCGCTATGTCCCATCCCATTGGAGTATCGCCATACAAAAGCCCTTCGTATAAATCGGCAATTTTTCGGGAAGGGGTATCTTCGTACAAATTTATTTCTTCAATAATAACGCCTTTTTCTTTGTTTATTTCCTCGGTTTTGAAAAGTGAATTCAAAAGCATGTCGGATAAAACGTCTAAAGAAAGTTCTATATGATTTGATGAAGACTTTATGTAATAGCCTGTTGTTTCTTTACCTGTAAAAGCGTTAAATTCTCCGCCGATTCCATCTATTAAGGAAGATATTTCAAGCGCCGATGGCCTTTTTTTGGTTCCTTTAAACGCCATGTGCTCTAAAAAGTGGGAAACACCGTTGTTTTTTTTGGTTTCATAACGACTGCCGGCACCTACTAAGATCATCGAGGTTACGCTTTTAAATGAGGGCATAGGTATTGTTAAGACACGAAGCCCATTTGATAAAACTCTTCTTTGAAACTGCATAATAATAGAACAAAAAAGATCAGAGTTTGATACTGATCGATTTTGCTATAATACCACATTCAAGAAATCCTCTCAATACCCAAAAGGGTCAGGGGAGTTGAAAATAATACTTTATTTTAATATAATCCTCCCATGCAAAAAGCAGAAAGAGAAAACGGAAATACTCCACCGCCAATAGATATTCTTTCTACGGTAAGTGGTGTATTAGCTGGAGACCAAGATGATATGGAAAGATTTGATGGCTTATTGAGACCAAAATTAAGTAGATTTTTTTCAAGATTTAACCCGCAAATTTCAGAAGACTTAGCCCAAGATACGATTATTAAAGTTTTTAATGCTTTACCCACTTTTGATCCGAATTTAGGAGAAGGAGGAAAGTACGAAAAAAAATTTTGGGGCTGGGTATTTACAATAGGTCGAAACATTATGATAAACAATCACCGACGGGAGGTAAAACAAGGAATAACAACAACTGTTCCGATAGATGAAAACACCCAATATCCTGATGCCAAGGAAGATGACGAAGCTGGTAAGGAGTGGTTTTATCAAATTGATGATCAGATGATTTTAAATCTTATTAAAAGTCGTTTTCCATCTTTATTAACACGAAGAGAGCAAGATATAACTGAATTAAGAGTAGCCGGAAAGAAAAATAAAAAAATAGCAGAGTTGCAAAATTCTACCGAGGGTGCGATAAGAGTCATGATGACAAGGGCAAGAGTAAAAATAGAAAGTGAAATTCTTGAAAAAATCGGATTTAAGCCTACAGATGTATTTAAAGATGTAGGATTTCAACAAGCAGTAGTATGCGGTAGGGTTAGATCAATAAAGATATTAGGTAGATATTACACAAGAAAGGATGAGGTAAATGCATATAACAGGAAATTACATATAGGCCAAGAACTTTTAGGAAAAGGGTATGTTTTGCTTTCGCAAGATGCAACTCTATCAGAATATTTTCATTTTCGCTATTCGGAGGTACTATTACGCCATAACGGGAGACTTTATATTAAAACAGACGATCTTGAAGAATTTAGAAAAGGGTATAAAAATCGCAGAAAAAAAAGAGTATTTCCGCCAAGCCCAAGTCACAAAAGGCTGGCTGGTTTATGCCAAACGTATGCTCAGTGGGAAAGAGCAATAAAGGCAATAAAAACTGGTAGACTTGTGAAAATTAAAAATAGGGGGTCAATTTTTGTCAAAGAGGAAGATTTTAGCACATGGGTAGAGACTTTAGGGAAATAACTACATCTTGCTTGGGGCTTCAATGCCCAAAAGAAAAAGGCCGGTTTTGAGGATTTGGCCCACTGCTGATGTTAAAGAAAGTCTGAAATCCTCGTTTTCGCTCCCGATTATTTTGTGCTTCTGATAAAAATTATTGAAAGCCTGCGAAAGTTCAAAAAGATAATTGCACAAAAGATTTGGCGCAAAATTTCCCCCCGCCTCTTCAACAATTTCCGGAAAATGAACCAGTAACCTAAGAATCAAAAGTTCTTCTTTTTCAAGTTTGACACTTTCTGAATTCTGAATTCTGAATTCTGAATTCTGAATTCTGGCGAGCACGCTTTGCGTGCGAGCAAAAGAGTATTGAATATACGGTCCTGAATTTCCCTCAAGACTGATCGACTCTTCAAAGCTGAATGTGATATCGGATTTTCTGGAAAACTTAAGCATAGAGTATTTTACAGCTCCAACAGCAACTTTCTCGAGTGTCTTCACATCCATATCTTTCCGGCCAGAGGCTGGTCCGCCTTTGGCGGAAAAATTTTCTTTAATTTTTCTTTTCGCTTCATCCAAAAGCCATTCTCCGGTTACGACACTTCCGCTTCTGGATGACATCTTCCCGTCTTTTAAATTAACAAATCCGAAAGATTCGTGAACAGTTTTTAAGGCTAAATCCGGAAAAACTTTGCCTAATGCCGCGAGTACAACTTTAAAATATGAATTTTGTTCGTTTGCGGTTATGATAATTGATTGATCATATTGAAAGTCTTGAGATTTTATTTTTGCAAGAGCTAGATCCTTTGCTTCATAAGTCGCGTAATTCTCGCTTGTAACAAAAACTCTCGTATGAGCCCCCCTGAAAACTACCGCTCCGGCGTGTCTTTCAAAAATTCCGTCTTTAATATGAGATAAGACTATTTCTCTTCCTTTTTCTGCGACTTCGCTTTCAAAATAATATCTTTTGTATTTGGTCCCTAATCTCCCGTACATCTCCTCGAAATGATCAAGGCTCCATTGCCTGCCTTTTTCCCAAATTGCCAAAATTACTGAATCTTTTTTATATAACTTTTTGTTAATCTCTTGTATCTCTTTTTTAGCTTTTTCGCTCTCTTCATATGCCTTAGCACCATCCGCATATGCTTCTCCCAAAAATTTAGCTCTCTCTCCCGCTGACTTTTTCTCCAGACTCCGAACTCCGAACTCCGAACTCAGTACTCCGTACAGGGCTTTTGCTACATGCATTCCTACATCTCCTTGATAATTGACTCTCCACACATTTGCTACCTGAAATTCCAAAAGCCTTGCATATGATTCCCCTAAAGTTATGTTTCTTAAATGACCAATATGAAATTCTTTAAATGGGTTGGGATCTGCAAACTCAAGCATAATTTTTTTGTTTTTAAGACTTTCTCCTTTTCCGTAATTATCTTTATAATCTATTACTTCCCCAAGATTTTTAAGAAGAGCTGTATCTTTGAGCCAAAAATTAATAAAACCGGGAGCAGAAACTTCGATTTTCTCTATTTTTTCTTTTTGCAAACTTTTACCGAGCTTCTCGCAGAGATAAGAAGCGAGTTCCATCGGACTTTCGAATTTGTTTTTGAGCTTTGGATATACAACAAGAGCAATATTGGTCGAATAATCTCCGTGAATTGATTCCTGAACTGGCTGAATTTCTATTTCTGCTTTCTCTCCGATAATATTTTCGATTATCTTTTGGAGATAAAAATTGACCTGATCTTTTAATTTCATATAGCTACTGCTATTGTAGCATAGAAATTTATTGACTAGATTTAACCCTTCGGCTTCGCTCAGGGCAAGTCGGGGTTGACATAGGACAGCATAACTGCTAGCTTTTATATTAGATATGAAGATTCTTATTGTAGACGATGATGAATCGCTGTCTTCGATTATTACAACTGCCCTTGAAAAGGAAGGTTTTAATACTTTATATGCAAAAACAGGACGTGATGCAATAAATAAGGCCAGGTCTGATGCGCCCGATCTTATTCTTTTAGACCAAGTTCTTCCTGATATTTCGGGTAATCAAGTATTAAAAGAGCTAAAACTTGATGAGCAGACAAAAAATATTCCGGTTATGATGATAACCAATTTTAGCCAGGAGGAACTGGTAAGCCAAGCAATAAATGAAGGCGCAATAGATTATGTTTTTAAATATAAAGTTGAAATAGCCGATGTCGTTAATAAAATCAAAAATGCTCTTAAAAAAGATGCATCTGCCCCATCTGCACAATGATTCTAGAAATATTATCAATCTTTTCTGTAATATTATTTGGGCTAACTTCAATAATTATTTCCTTAAAAAAGGATAGGTCAAAAAAATCTTTACATTATCCAGATAGCGATCCTAAGAAAGAACCAATCCAAGATAAAAATTTAAAAGACGATTTTGCAAATATTGCCGTACACGAACTTCGTGCGCCGCTAACGAGCATAAAAGATTCATCCGAGCTTTTGCTAAATCATAGATACACGCTCAAAGATGATGAGAAAGAGCAATTTCTCAAAATGATTAACAGGCAGTCTCATCTACTTTTGGATCAGGTGGGCTCCATTCTTGATGCTGCAAAACTGGAGTCGGGAACCTTTAGTCTGGATAAAAAACCCGATACCATAGATGAGCTAATTTACGAAAGAATTAAAATATTTACCCCCCAGGCCGAAAGAAAAAATATTCTTTTAACTTGTAATGTCGATAATCACCTCCCTTTAGTAGATGTGGATAAAGTTAGAATCGGACAAGCACTGAATAATCTTATATCAAACAGTATCAAATTCACTCCGGTGGGAGGAAGAATAATAGTTTCTGCAGCTGGTGTAGATACCCAAGGTGTTTCGCAATTACAAGTATCTGTGGCAGATACAGGGCGCGGAATTCCAAAAGACAAACAAGGCAAGATCTTTAGCAAATTTTATCAGGTAAAAAGTAACGACGGGAGAGAAGAAAGGGATGGAAGTGGATTGGGTTTATATATTACAAAAAAAATTATTGACGCGCACGGCGGATCTATAACCGTTGACTCCGATGAAGGCCGCGGAACAATTATGACATTTGCTCTTCCCGTATATAAGCCAGAGCAGATGGAAACTGCCCCTTCTGCGGCAAGTGCAGTTAAAGTCCGTCCTCTGGCTAACTAGTTTATCTAACTTCCATATTTTTCCCATCTGAAATTATTTCTATATCCCCATTCTTGGAAGTTCTTAAAGTTTTAATACCAAATTCATTTAAAAGATCTAAAGTAAACTTATTAGGATGGCCATATCGATTACGTGCGCCCACCGAAATTACTGCATAACTTGGTCTTAATCTATCTAATATCTCAATACGCAAGCCGGTTTTTGAACCGTGATGAGGCACTTCTAAAATTTTTGTGCCGGCAATAGAATTATCCGAAATTGCCTGATTTAACTCAGAAGCCTGACTATCACCTGTAAAAAGAGCCGTAAAAGAACCGTATGACACCATAATAATCAATGATGCAAACTCCCCATTTTCCCCGATTTGCCCATTCGGACTCGTCTTGTCAATAAAGTCTTTTGTAGGCGCTAAAACCGAAAATTTAGTACCATCTTTTATTTTAAAAGAATCTCCGGAATAAAGATATTGGATCCTAAGTTTTTTATCATTTAGCTGAGTTAAAAGTCCCTGGAAGCTTGCGCTCTTATTATTTAAATCTTCAGTAGCAAAAGATAACAGATTGTATCTTTTAAAAACGTAATTGAATCCGGCGAAATGATCCAAATGCGGATGGCTTAAAAAAGCGACAGATATGTTTCTCTCCCAAAAAGGCATATGGTTTTCAAGACAGCCGATAATTTTATCATCGGGTCCTGCGTCTATTAAGAAATTTTTACCAGAGGCTGTCCTGATAAAAATTCCATCCCCTTGTCCTACATCGCAAAAAACTATATGAAGTTTGTTATCGTTAAATTTTGAATACTGATAAAAAACTATCCCGCCTAAAAAAACCAGAATAAGAATAAAAACTCCAAAATATTTTTTCATATTTTAAAATTTTTCAGTTTATAAACCACAACTCCCAACAACAAGTAATATCCGCAAACTATCTGCCACGAAAGATTTTCTATTTTTAAAATCCCGCCAAAATTCGAAAAGACATCTATAATTTTTTCAAAATATAAGATAAAAGGAAATGAAAGAAAAATAACCGATTTACCGGCTAAATCAAAAAATAATCCCAATACCCCGCCGACTCCGCCTATAACCATCAAAATTGGAACTGTCCACAAAACTAAAGCATTTACAACTATCGACCAAATAGAGTAGATTCCAAAATTGGCAAGGAGTATTGGTAAAGCTGCAGCCTGTGCAGAAATTGTCGTAGCAATATCTTCTCCGACCAAAGAATTACCCAAAATTCGTTTGATAGGCTCCGAAGAATAAAAAATAGGCCGAATGTATAAAAGTCCTGCGGTTGCAACAAAAGAAAGCTGAAAACCGATATCAAAAATTGTGTCTGGACTTAAAAGAACCATGAAGTATCCGGCAAGTATTAAACCGTACGATGAAAGCCTCTGGCGGCCTAAAATTTGCGCAGAAAATACCAGGATGCCCATTATAGCGGCTCTTATTATTGATGCTTCAAATCCTGCCAAAACTACATAAATAAGAATACCAAAGATACTGAAAAAAAGTGCCAATTGCCGTTTAAGGAAGAAGCTGAATATTGCGCTAATAAAACCGCCGAAGAGCGTTACGTTCATCCCGGATGCGGCAATAACATGAAGAACTCCCGTTATTCGAAGTTCATTAAGAAAATTGTCTGTCATTTTTTCTTTGATACCAAAAGTTATTCCTAAAAGAAGTGCAGAATAGTTTGAAGGAAGAGCTTTGTTAAATATCGTAATAAACTTTTGCCGGATCCCAACTATAACTCCCAGAAAATTGTTGCTTTTTTGTTTTTCTATTTTAGGAAAGAATAGAACGAAAATTTTTGTTCCATCTTTTAGCACTCTGGATTCTAATTTGCCAGATATTTTTAGATTATCCTGATAATGATATTGAGGCCAGGAAGAAGTAATAATGAATACTCTCCTATTTCCTAAATTAGCAGACAAGCTTTGTCGATTGCTAATCTTAGGCTCGGTGGGAAGTTCTGTTTTAAAACTAACCAACTGTCCTTCTGTGAATTGAGGCTGATTTTGGTAATACAAAAATACTCGAACGCCAAGAAACAGGAGAAAAACAGAGGCTATTGCGGCAATCTTCATTCAATAAAGCGTTACTTTATCCTTTATGTTATCAAATACTTTACTGCTTACAACTTTTTTTGAAACCAATTCCTGCAATGTTTGATAAGGCCGATTGTCTATTATTTTTTGAGCGGTCACCGGACCGACCCCGGGTAATGCGTCAAGTTCTTTCTCAGACGCCGAATTTATATTGATAGATTCTCCAATTCCTACCGTAGAACTGCCTCCTGTAGAACCGGATACTGCAGGACTGCTTTGTTTCTCCCCTTCAAAAGGAATGTAAATTTTTGCTCCGTCGATTATTTTAAGAGCCAGATTTAAGTTTTTTGCTACCCAAAGCCTATCTCCCTGTGCAGAAACTCCTCCGCTTGCAATAAGTGCATCTTTAACCCGAGAATCTTTAGGCAAATTATAAACTCCGGGAGAAACTACTGCTCCCTCAACATCGACTACTAAACTAGCGCTCGGGCTGGAGCTTTCACGGGAATCTGCTTTTTCAAAGATTATGTCTTTCGAATCTGATGATGACGCAAATAACCCTATCAAACCATAACCTAAAAGTATCAACCCTGTTATTCCAAGAACTAGAGGCAACCAGTGTCTTCTTGCCAATGGAAGATATCGATTAATTAGTTCTTCAATATCCATCAGATTACAACGAAGTTTATTACCCTACCTTTTACATAGACGACTTTTTTAATCTTCCTATTGGTAAGGTACTTTTTAATTTTCTGACTTTTTTTGGCAATCTTCTCCACTATCTGCTGATCTTCTATTTTCTCAAAAGATATACTTAAAGTATCCCTTAATTTTCCATTTACTTGAATTGCAATTGTCACTTCTTTTTCCTCTAAATATCTTAAGTCATAATCAGGCCAAGAATGTGTATGGATGGACTTATTCGATTTATTCTTAAATCTTTGATAAAGTTCTTCTGTAATATGCGGCGCAAAGGGTGCAAGTAAAAGCAGGATGGTTTTAATCTCTTCTTTCGAAACTGATTTTTGTTTGGATAGAAAGTTATAATATTCCATGAGACTTGCGATTGCCGTATTGTATCGTAAATTTTGGATATCCTCGGTCACTTTTTTAATAGTCTTATGCATCACCCTCTGCGACTCATTGGAAATTGGAAATTTGGAATTGGAAATTCGAGTAAAAAGGTTCCAAATCCTTTTTACGAAGCGGTGCATTCCCTCAATTCCCATATCGTAAAAGTCTCCTCCTTGGGTAAAAGGGCCTAGAAACATTAAGTACAATCTTAGAGTATCTGCGCCGAATTTTTTGATATACTCATCCGGTACGACCACATTTCCGCGGCTTTTGCTCATCTTTGCTCCTTCTCTAATCAAAAGCCCATGCGCACGGAACTTGGCGTATGGTTCTTCAAAAAAAATTAACCCAAGATCTTTAAAAACCATAGTGATAAACCTTGAGTATAAAAGATGAAGAACCGAATGTTCCGCTCCTCCGATATACATGCTGACCGGCAACCACTTCTTTACTCTCTCGGGTCTCCATACGCAGGTTTTGTCATCAGTTGAGGTGTATCTAAAAAAATACCAAGCGCTGTCTAAAAAAGTGTCTGATACATCAGTCTCTCTCTTTGCCGATCCGCCACAGCTAGGGCATTTTGTTTTTACAAAACTTTCAATGCTTGCCAAAGGCGACTCCCCACCACCTTTTGGCTTCCAATCTTTAACATCAGGCAAAAGCACGGGCAAATCTTTCTCGGCAATCGGCTGCCAATCGCATTTTTCACAACAGATCATGGGAATCGGTGGTCCCCAATAACGCTGTCTTGAAATCAACCAATCCCGAAGATGATAATGAACTTGCCTTTTCCCAATTTTTTTCCTTTCAAGCCAGTCGATAACTTTTCCTATTTCTTTTGGAACAGCTAAACCATTCCATTCTCCCGAATTTACAATCTTGCTTTCACCAACATAGGCTTCCTTGGGATTGTCATTCTGAGGTTTTGCCGAAGAATCTTCAGATCCTTCGCTTTTGCTCAGGATGACAGTCTTAATAGGTAGTTTATACTTTTTCGCAAATTCAAAATCGCGCTTATCGTGAGCAGGAACTGCCATAATAGCTCCTGTCCCATATCCCATCACTACATAATCTGCTACCCAAACCGGAATTTCTTTGTTATTGACCGGATTTATAGCAAAAAGTCCCGTGTCAATTCCCGTCTTATCCTTCCCCTCGGCAATTCTTTCCTGCTCTGTTCTAGTTTGAGACTTTTGGATATATTCCTCAACTTTTTTATTTTTCTTTGCGATTTCTTTAGAAATTGGATTTTCCGGAGCCAAAACCATAAAAGTCGCCCCAAACAAAGTATCTGGCCTAGTCGTGAATATCTCTATTTGAGATTTGGAATTTTGAATTTTGAATTTAACGATCGCTCCCTCAGATCTTCCGATCCATTGTCTTTGCGCAATTTTAACTTTTTCTGTCCAATCAAGGCTTTCAATGTTGTTTAGCAACCTCTCTGCGTAGTCGGTAATCTTGAAAAACCATTGCTCAAGATCTTTTTTCACAACTTCCGAACCGCATCTCTCACACTTGCCCGCAATTACCTGCTCATCAGCAAGAACTGTCTTGTCAGACGGACAGAAATTAACCGAAGCTTTCCTGCGATAGGCTAAACCTTTTTTAAAAAGCTGAATAAAAATCCACTGCGTCCACTTATAATATTGCGGGTCATAAGTTTCAAGTTTTGCCGACCAATCAAATCCGTTTCCGATTGCATGAAGCTGTCTATAAAAATTCTCCTCGCTAATTTTCGCCTGCTCTTTTGGATGCCGGCCGACTTTAAGCGCGTAATTTTCAGAATGGATTCCAAAACCATCCAAACCAATCGGCTCAAAGACATCAAAACCCTGCATTCTTTTAAACCGCCCGTATATATCAGAGCCGGTAAACGCGTACATATTTCCAACATGCATTCCTTCAGCCGAAGGATAAGGAAACATCATTAAGTTATAAAAAGGTCTATTGGCTTTATCCAAATCCGGATGATAAATTTTATTTTCTTCCCATTTTTTCTGCCACTTGGGTTCAATTTCTTGCGGATTATACTTAGTAATTTGATTTTCTCGCTTCGTCTTAGGCATAAAAGGAGTATAGCACAAAATGAGGAATTTATGAGCCTCGAACATGCTTTCTAAATTCTCTTTTTTCACCAGGACTCATTCTCATGTATTTTTTAATCTTCTCCATATCAGTTTCTATCAAAAGAGTATTTGAAATTCCCAGCTCCCTTCTTATTTGTCTTATCCTTTCTCTTGTTATATTGCCAAGTTCCTTTCCTGCCTGTCCTCCCGTATATGTTACACATTGAATTGTTTGCCTTTGCGCTATTTTTACCAACTCATGCGGAGCTGCCGGACAGATTTCCTGACCCTTTTTATATGCCTCTTCAATTGTTTTTGCTATTGCATCTCTTAAGCTTTCTTCCTGTTCTTCGGACAAACTGAGTCTTTCATCCACTTTTTCTAAAAGAAAGCTTATGTGATCCAAAGTTGGAATACCTTTCCTTCTCCATTCTAAAAATGGGACATAAGAAAATCCTAATCTTGCGGATAACTCTCTCATTGTAATTTTAAGATCGTCTGCTGCTGTTTCAACCCATCTCCCTAAAGGATTATTAGACTCTTTTCTAATTGCCTTAGAGGTTTTTAATGCGCTCTCGCTTCCAGATTTAAGATGGCCTGTACCAGTTAATTCTGTCTCTAGTAATCTTCCCCACGGATTTATTAGCTGATCTAAATCTTCGCCTTCAGGTTTTAAGATTCTTAGAATAATAGACATGCTTTCAGCAGTCGGAATCTCTTCTCCTCTCGCCCATCCATATGAGTGCCCGCAGGATCTATTCGTCTCCTGTTCAATAGCGGTTTTAAAGCGGAATATACTTATATAGCCGCGTTTTTCTATCAACATTGTTAATGCTGTCCCAAAATTCCTTCTATATTCTGAAGCATTTGTATTTGCTGGGCTCGTTGGTCTTGATTCTAAACCTCCCATATTATTGCTTCTGGCATTATATTGCTAAGTAAATAGTAAATCAAGAGTAAGGTCTTCTTGCTTTTTAACCGGGGATTCTATACGATTGCAATATGACCCATTCGACAAACTCAGGGTCATACTGAGGAATTCGAAGTATGAGAGTTCTGCTACAATCTTTTCTTTTGCTTTTTTCTTTTGCTCTTGTGTTTTTATGGCAGGCAAGTCCTCTTTCTTCCTATACTCTTCCGATAATAGGTTTCTTGATAGTTATTTATATAGTAAGCTCGCTTGCTCAAACGAAAAAAGGAAAACAGATATCTCTGGGCGGTCCTTTGGGAATGTTTGTTTTAAACACAATTATACTTCTATTCGTATTTTCTACAGGCGGGCTATCCTCCGGATTCTTTTTTCTTTTATATTTTGTGGTTTTTGCCCTTGTTTTCGTTTTTGAGCCGTACACAATAATTGCATTTGCAATCGGCATAGTTCTTACTTTTATGCCGGAGGCAATCAAAGGAGATGTAGTTGGAAACTTTATTAGATTAGGATCCATAATACTGATTTCTCCCCTTGCCTTTTTCTTCGGCAGGGAATATAAGAAAAGTGGTGAGCAAGAAGAGACAATTGAAACTATAAAAAAGGATGTAAAAGACGTTATAAAAAAAGAGGGAAAAAAGCTGAGCAGGGAAGATTTAGAAAAGCTGTCCGATGTGGTTGAAGAAACCGAAAAACTTCGCGAAGAAGAATAACCGCTTTATGAAAATAACCTCAAGTTATTTAAAAACGGCTTTAGTTCTGATTTTTTTAACAATTTATCCATTTCTATTAAGCCAAAGAATAGCCGCTCAAACAATATCAAACCAGATATATACGATACAGGGGGGAGACATCGAAGAAAAAACCTTAACCAATCCTAAAGACCCAGGGAATAAAACCGCTTATGGGAATGATTCCCATTCCCAGCCTTTTTCTTTTTCTATTTCAAGCAACATAATCGATTACGGACCGCTTACTCCAACGAACCCTGTTTATAGAACAATCGATCTTGTTATTTCAAAAGGCTCCTCAAGAGGCTATTCTGTTTTTGCATTTGCAAATCGGGAGCTAAGTGATGTTAATAATAATTCAATACCGGATACAACCTGTGATAATGGCACCTGCTCTGAAACCTCTTCGGCTCAATGGTCTGGCAATTTATCTTTTGGATTTGGCTATAGATGCGAGATAGAAGCTCCACCCTGTTCAAAAGATTTTTTGATAGAAAATTCTTTTAAGCAGTTTGCAAATGATTCAAAATCGGAGCCATTTCGGTCAATTCTCAATGGGATTGATTATAAAAAAGCGCAGATAAAATTTAAAGTCAATATATCGGGCACCCAAGCTAGAAGTAATTATTCCAACACGATTACTTTTATCGCAGTACCGGCTTTATAAATGAGGAATTTAGGAGTAAAAATATTAATAATAGCGGCTGTTTTCACAGTTTTTGTTATGTTGCCTAAGATTGCCGATGCAGACGGTTATTCTCTTGAGATTAACCCTGGAATAATAAAGATCAAGGCAAGTCCACCCGCGCTTGTGAAAACTGGAATTAGAATTAAGAATTTATCCGATAATCCTATTGAGTTGGGTTATATATTAAAACCATTCGTGGCCAGTGAAAAGAATTCTGGCCAGATTAAATATCTTTTATACTCAGATTATACCTCTAAAAATTTTAACTTTTTGCAAAGAATAAAGGTCCTGGAAGATAATCAAGCTATATCAAAAATTATCCTTTCGCCCAAGCAAGAAAAAAATTTAACGATTTTGATCGATCTCCCGCAGGAAGAAGAACAAGCAGACCACTATTTTTCCATTGTTTTTCTTACTCAAAGTCAAGAAAAGCTCGATTCCAATTACTCTAGAATCATCGAAGGAATAGGTACGAATGTTCTTGTTTCCATAGGCACGAACCAATACAAAGCTCTGATAAGAGATTTTTCAACCTCAGTTTTTGTTTCGCAGGGACCGGTTAAATTCAATCTTAAAATTGAAAATATCGGAAAGAATTTTATAACTACTTCCGGATATATTATTATTGATAATATTTTTGGGCAAACTGTCGGAAAGATAGATATTAAACCAGCTAATATTCTAGGAAAGAGCACTTTGGAGATCTTAAAAGACGATGTTGTTTGGCAGGAGAAGTTTCTATTGGGAATATATACTGCAAAATTGTATCTCAACTACGACGATTCAACAAGTCTTTATAGAGAATTTAGGTTTATAACAATTCCTATTAAAATACTTGCTATATTGACAATCGCCGGATTTATTATTATATTTATCAAGAATAGATCTAAAACCCACTAGAACTGGTTATTTAAGCCGGAAAAAAGTATACGTCATTATATTCTTCCTTTATTTACAGTCCAATCGATAAATTGAAAAAGCCTATCACTTTCTTCTATGTTCTGCTAATAAAAATCCTCTAGTAAAGGGGTTGGTATCAGGTAAAAAGGGAAAAATATAAGTAAAAAAAAGGGGAAATGGCAAAAAACTGAGAGCGCTTTTAAAATAGTATCAAACTATAGCAGCTAGAGAATTATTGAAAATGATATACAATGATATATAAAAATATATATCCCCAATACTGAATAATACGAATATTAATTGAACATTAAAGTAAAAACAGTGTTTCATATTTTTTTCGTCCATTTTCACGGACCCAATCTAACCGGTTCAGTGCTACAAAACATAACAAATGCTATCAATATCTACTTACTCTGGGTTATTGACAAACCATTGTCTTTTTACTTATTCTAGTTTTATAAGTTATATTTACTAAATAATCAGTATAACTAGTATAATTTCGAGGCAAACTGATAATTTTCACAAAATTTATATCATAAATCAAAAATGAATTTTTTAAGTCTATTTAAGGACTATTTAACCTCGCAAAAAAAACCGTCTTCTAAGTCTACGGTTAAAAATTATACTTCCGATATAAGATTTTTTATAAATTGGGTCGAAAGTAATTATTCAAATAAATTTGATCCCCGATTGATTACCGCAGATGTTATAGAACACTTTAGAAAATCGAATGCTGATAGAATTGCTCTCTCCTCTTTGGATAGACGAATCTCTTCAATTCGAAAATTTTTCCTTTTTTTAAAAGAGGGAAGTTATATAGAAGCAGTTCCGCTGGAAAAACCTATTTCAAAAGAAAGAGACGAAGACAATTGGCATCTTAATAAATTTAAAAACCACTTGTACTCGGCTGGCTCATCCCCAGTCACGATAAAAAATTACCTAATCGATGTAAAACAATTCTTAGCCTGGACGCAAGTGGTTACAAGCGTAAACGAAGCATGGGAAATAAAAGATCAAAATATTTTTAGTAGAATAAACCCTGAGATTATAGAAGAGTATAAAAAAAGACTGCTCTCTCAAGGATTTTCTCCCTTAACAATCAATAGAAAGCTTTCCTCAGTTAGAAATTTCGTGCGCTGGGCTACAAAAGAAAAAATTATAGAAAATGATCAAGTTTTTAAAGCTTTAAATACTAAACAAGTTGCTTACCCTCAGGGATTTTTTGTATATCCTCTTAAAGACAAAAAATCCCAAGAGCCTAAAGCTTTAGAAAAGGAAAACAAAGATTTTAGATATTCGAAGCTTCCTCCCGTAAGAATTGTTCAAAAATCTATAAGACTTGCAGACACCTCTATCGATTTTTTGATTAAAAGTCTAGCTTCAGGTTTTGGCCAGTTTGAATATGCTTTTTGGATAATTAAAAAAAGACCGGTTTTTAAAGATAATTTTGTGAAGATTTCAACAGCCTCTGATGCAGTTTGGGCAATTCCGAATATAAAAAAATCATTCTATGCTCCATTTGCTGTATCTACAAAATATTTTTCACTGCCGAAAAAAGCAGCTTATTTGATTTTGCATAATAGACCAAAATGGTACTTAAAATATCGAACTCATCCAGTAGCCCACTATCTACATTTTTCCCTCCTTATTGTATTTTTATCTATGATTGGGTTTGGAACATACCAAAAATTTTTCCAAGATAGCAATTTTAAAAAAGGAGTCTTGGGCGATCTGACATTTGCTTCCCCACGGGTTTTAACCTTTAAGGATAAGCTTACAGATTCCTTCGGCAATCCAATCACAAATGAAACGCCGGTAAGATTTTTAATATATAGTGATCCTCAAGCTTCCGGATCTTCTCTTTTATGGCAGGGCGTAGAAAGTATAAAGCCCAATCAGAATGGAGAATTTTCTGTGACTTTGGGAGACAAAACTCAAATTCCTCAAAGCATTTTCCTTACCTATCCTTCTCTTTGGCTTGGTATAACAATCGGGCAAACAGACGAGCTTTTTCCGCGCAGGCAAATTTCAAACGTATCTTTGGCAAGCAATGCTCAAAAACTTAGAGGCCTGGGTATAATAACAGATGGAACCTCGTCAAACGTTGTTTTAGCCTTGGATTCATCCGGTAATCTTTCTATTGGAGGAGAAACTGCCCATATATTTCAAACATTAGACAGCCAATTTATTATATCCGGTAATGTTTTAACCCTTACTACGGCTTTGGGAAGCAATACGAATATAGAGCTGAACCCGGATGGCTTGGGAAAAATAGATTTTCAAAAACCAATACAAAATAGCACAAACAATAACAACATACAGACAGCGGTTGGAAGCGTTGAGATAGATGATTTATTAAGTATTTTAGCTACCTCAAGTGGTCAATCGGCTTTAACTATCAATCAAAACGATATAGGCCCTCTCATTAGCGCCTCTTCAAGCGGAATTGCTAAGTTCACGGTTGATAACCTCGGAAATACCACAATAGACGGAGACTTTATTCTATCGGGAATAAATCCAATTATCTCTACTGCCTCACAGAGCTCTAATCTATCGTTAACAACGGCCGGAAAAGGACTCTTCACGATACAATCTGCTTCTTCGGGAGACATCCGGTTTTTTTCAGCTCTTAATACACTGTCTTCAAATGGAGATCTAAAAATTTCGGGAAATCTTAACTTATCCAGTCCATCTGCAGTTACAACATTTAGCGGTATAAAATACACTTGGCCAAATTCCGGTCAGGCAAATGGGTATTTTCTACAGACAAACGGGTCCGGAACTCTTTCCTGGGCACAGCTTCCAACTATGACAAACTGGTGGAATCAAACAGGAGGAAATGTAGGAATAGGAACGGCAAATCCTAACTTCAGATTAGATATCCAGGATTCTCAAGCTGCAACCGCAGCTGCACAAATATTTAACAAAGACAGTGGAGCAAACTCTTCAGGTCTTATTGTAAAACTAGGAAATTCATCTTCTACAACAAGCGCAACAAATAAATGGGTCGCTTTTGAACAGTCGGGAATAGGAATTGTGGGCGTAATTAAAGGAAATGATTCAAACGGAGTAACTTTTCAAACAAATGGAATTGCCGATTTTGCAGAATACCTAAAAAAGGATGAAAATCAAAAAATAGAATACGGATCTGTTGTTTGCATAAATTCAAACGGTCTTACTAGTCCCTGTACCGATTCTAATCAAAATATAGTTGGGGTTGCATCCGAACATCCAAGCTTCTTAGGAGGGGAAAATTTAGGAGAAAGATCCGTACCTGTTGGTTTGGTTGGAGAAGTCTTGACAAAAGTATCGAATATAAACGGCGATATCAAATCGGGAGATTTACTCACCTCCTCTACTATTCCCGGTGTTTCGGCAAAAGCAATAAAACCAACAGCTATGATAGGAAGGGCGCTTGAATCTTTTGACTCTTCTGACTGCACAACTTCTTATTCGTCGGAGAATTTTGGGCTGATTACCTCAAACAAGATCTGCACAGGAAAAATACTTATTCTTTTAAATATCGGCTATTACGATCCCAACCCTCCGTTAGTATCAGCTTTACAGAAAGCAAAGGACGATGTGCTTTCCGGGATTAGTAATATAAATATAAATAGTCTCTTCGCTCATAATTTAATTGTTGATAATTTAAGCGCCGGGATTATAAAAGCCAGAGATATAACTGTTGATTCTCTAAATGTAACTTCCAGTGAAGTTTTGATAGGAGGAAAAAGTCTAAAAGATTATTTAACTGCGGCAATTGAGGACGTATTGAGTAAAAATCAAACAAATATTATTTCTCCGATTGCAAGCATAGAGGAAATCCATACAAATGTTATAAGCCCCCTTGCACAAGGAAATTTAACTGTTAAGCTTAGTTCAAGTGAAGGTTCTTCATTTGTTATTCAAAACTCTTCAGGAAGCGCTGTTGCTACTATAGATAGTAATGGAAACGCAAGCTTTAGCGGCTCTCTTTTCTCATCGGAAGCATCGGTCAGCGGAACTTTAAGAGCCAAAAAAATAATTGCAGATGAAATAGAAGGTAACTCTCCTATCTCCGATTATATTGACATCTCTACCCTCTCTTCACAATTTGTTTATATAGATAATTTAAATGCAACAACCGCAAGTTTTGCTCAAGGCCTTATTGCGCTTGGTCCATCATCTGTGACGGATATATCCGTAGCAGGACAGTTGTCGATTGGCACAAATCTAATCCTCGCAGACAACTCGATAAATGTTTTGGGACACGATCTTGAAATACAACCCCTTAAGCAAGGAGGGGTATCCTTTTTAAGTGGTTTGATATATATTGATATAGACGGAAACTTAAAAGTTTCGGGAAATGCGGAGTTTGCAAAAAATGTTACGGTTTGGGGAAAACTTGCATCCGGTATAATCGCACCTATTCCAAATCAAGATCTGATTCTTGATCTTGGAACTGAATCGGATAATTCTAAACTTGTTGTAAAAAATTCAACAGGTTCTTCTATTCTCTCTATTAATAAATTTGGAGATTTAGTTGCTTCAGGTAGCGGAACTTTCAGCAAACTGAATCTAAATATCACAAAGCCTGCGCTTGCTATTTCTGCAATAGAAATAACTGCAACAGGTTCTGCCGGAATAGCAACCATTTCGGCATACCAAAAAGAGCTGACTATTAATAATAGTTTAATTACGGAAAAATCACTGATTTACATAACTCCAAGGATTGATACGGGAAACGTAATTCTTTATTTATTAAGACAGGTTCCGGGCGTTTCTTTTACCGTTGGCGTTAATACCTCTTTGAATAAGAGCATTTCCTTTAACTGGCTCATTATTAATTAGTTGCTAATTGTTCTTGACATTATATTATCAATACTGTTAGATTAAAATAATATGGATGAGTCAAAAACAGAAATTGCATCTTATTTAGAAAACGCGTCTTTGTTTCTCTTAGGGCTTCTTCTTTTGATTTTTCCATTTTTCCTTTTGACTTTAACAACAGACGCATTTGTTCTTCCCAAACAAATTCTTTTAGGTGGAGTAGTTTTTATTATTTTAATTTTATTCGCAGTAAAATCATTACTGCAAGGTCAAGTAATATTAAGACGAACACCTTTTGATTTGCCTATTTTGCTTTTTACACTTTCCCTTCTTGTTTCTTCTGTTTTTGCAGTTAACCGAGCCGATGCTCTTATCTCTTTTGTGCCATTTCTTTTTTCCGTTCTGGCCTTTTTTGCTATTGTAAATACGGCAAAAGATAAAAATTCTGCACTTCTTTTAGTTACTTCTCTTCTTACGGGAGCCTGTATTGTTTCTATTTTGTCCCTTTTATCGTTCTTAAAAATTTACATTCTTCCTTTTTCTTTTGCTAAATTCCAAACCTTCAATCCTTTCGGATCGCTTCTTGATCAAGCTTTGTATCTCTTGTTTGTTCTTCCTCTTGCTGTTTATCTTGCATGGCCGCTTATTTCAAAAGGAAAACCCGAAGACCCTGCGAATGTAACTTATGTTGACTCCGAAGGTCTCGAGAAAAAAGGCAACCCAGTTCCTTTTGCAGTAGGTACAGTAGCTATAATAGTTGGACTTCTAATATCTTCTTATCTTCTTTTCAAAACACCACCTCAAAACGGCGGTCTTCTGATACTTCCCTTTGAGACAGGATTCCAAACGGCTTTTGCGGCAATTTCCCAGGACACGGGAAGAGTCTTCCAGGGGTTTTTGTTTGGTTCAGGCTATGGAACATATATAACAGATTTTACGAGATTTAAACAACCGGCCTTCAACCAAAATCAAGATCTTTGGGCTTTACCTTTTCCTAGATCATCAAGCTTTATCCTTGAACTTTTAGCAACAACCGGTATTTTAGGTATTTTACTGTTTATATTTCTTCTATATAGGATATTCAGAGTTAAATCCATTTTTTTTCTTTTTCTAATTCCTATTATAGCCAGCTTATTGGTTCCCTTTTCCTTTTTGGTATTGGCCATTTTCTTTATTCTTCTTGGTATTATTTCCGCCCTCGTGGGAACATCTGCAAAAGGAGAATCGCAGGGTTTCTATGATGTAGAAATTCAGCTTGTTGCTCTTCAAAAAGGCTTGATTGCTTTTGCGGAATCTCCAGGAAGACATAAAAAGCCTGTGCTCCCTTCAATAATATTGGTTCTTATTTTAATTCTGATTGGTCTTATTGGTTATTTCGGGGTAAAATATGTAGTTTCCGATATTGCCTATAGAGAATCTCGCATAGCGGTTTCTCAAAAAAATAATCAGCTAGCTTATCAAAAGCAGGTAGACGCAATAAGAATTTTCCCATATAGAGACGAGTATTATAGATATTCATCTCAATTAAATTTTGCTCTTGCCAATTCTTTGGCTTCACAACAGCCGGCCGGCTCATCGCCAAGCGCCCAAACCCAGCAAACAATATTCACACTGATTCAGCAGTCAATAAATGCAGGACGAGCTGCAGTCAATTATGCTCCCCAGACTATGCTTAACTGGCAGAATCTTTCCTTTATTTATAAAAATTTAATCGGGTTTGGTCAAAATGCCGACAATTTTGCAATTTTGGCAAACCAGCAGGCAATTGCTCTTGATCCGAATAATCCGCAGGAATACATAAATTTAGGAGGAGTGTATTATCAGTTAGGCCAATGGGATAATGCAATTAGACAATTCCAAATTGCGGCGGCCTTAAAACCGGATTTTGCAAATGCTTATTATAATTTGGGCCATGCCCTGCAGGAAAAAGCAGATCTTAACAATGCTTTAGCTCAGTATGAGATAGTAAGGCGGCTCACGGCAAATGATAAACCAAATCTTGACAGAATCTCAAAAGAAATAGAAGATCTGAAAAAAAGAATCGCCGGCTCTCCTACGGCATCAGGTCCAGCTCCAAGTTCTGAGCAGCCCCTTGGTATAAGTTCTCCGCAGTCTCAGCTTCCGCCGCAGAATCCTCCGGTTAAAATTCCTCCACCCATAGAAGCAACTAAATCTTCGAGATAATAATTATCTGTTTTGCTTTTTTCTAAAACAGTCTCTGCACAAAACAGGTCTGTCTCCAGAAGGTTTAAAAGGAACAGTATCTTTTTTACCGCACTCTGCACAAGTAATTTCAAAGGACTGGCGTTCTCCCCTGTCCTCGTTCATTCTTGACTTTTTAAGGGCCCTGCAATCAGGACACCTAACTGGTGCGTTTTCAAATCCTTTTTGTTTATAAAATTCTTGCTCGGATGCAGTCCAGACAAATTCCTTTCCGCAATCCTTACAAACTAATGTTTGATCTTGAAATGCCATCGCTATGCGAACTATCAACAATCAACAATTTAACAGTTAACTGTTAATGGTTAATTGTGAAATGTTACGAAGTCTCACCTCCTCTCTGAATTCCATTTTTCTTGGGATTCCCTTTTCTTCTTATCTGGAACCAGAGAAGACAGTCGAGGTTTTTCCCTATGTTTCAAAGTGATTATATATTGTCAAAAACAAAATAGCAAGTAGCGAATTACTAGTGGACCAAGTCAGACTTGGTGGACCGGAAGAGATTCCCTTCGACTTCGCTCAGGGTAAACTTCTCATCTCTTAGAACCATTTCTTCACGCGTTTGCTTGCACTGAGCAAGCGAAGCGCGTCGAAGTGTGGACCCGACGGGGATCGAACCCGCTACCCTCTAGCTGCCAGCCAGATGTTCAACCATTTAAACTTCGGGCCCTTGCTTGCATGGTGGACCGTGGGAGAATCGAACTCCCGTTTCTGCAATGCGAATGCGGTGTATTACCACTATACTAACGGCCCTTCTGGCTATTTTAACAAAAAACAGATAAAGCAACAATAATCCTATAGTTGACAAGTTACTCACAATTCATATATAATCTATCTCCTATGAAAGAACTTTACGAAAGAACTCCATTTAGAGAAAAGCTAAGACGATTGCCTAATGGAAATAATTCAATTTTGTTTACTCCTGAAAATAGTGAATATATTGTTCGGCCGGAAATTCAAGGTGGTGCTCCTCCGGTTGATGATCTAAAGATAGCAAGATCCCTCCATGCCGAGCTCGAAATGAATTGCGGAATTGCGGTTCCAAGATGTGATATTGTATTAGGTCCTACGCCAATTGAAGGAGCAAATGCGGCTTATCTTGTGGTTGATAAAGTTGCAGGTGTCGGGTTAGAAGTTGCGGATATTGATGATGAAACTATTAGAACATTTGTTTCTTCTCTATTGAAATATCATATTGATAAATATCAAAACGGCGGTTATTTTTTATCGGACATAGGTATTAATCAATATTTATTCGGTAGCGCACCGGGCAAAAGCGATAGAAGAATCTATCTCGTAGACATTGATCCCTTTTACGGGTACGTTGATAATTTAAATCGTCAGAATAGAAATGATGATTTTTTTACAAATTTAGAGATATTCAATGAGTTAATGGGTGTTTTAGAAAAATCAAAAGGAGTAAATCTTTCCCACTTAAGACAAAAGTTTGAGGAGTTTTTAAAGATGGCAAAACCGAAGGCACATCCTGCTGATCAAAAAACTGTTGATCGAATCCTTCAATCAATTATGTTCGGAAAGCCTACTGAAGATATGGAAGTGGGTTGACTCGAACACCATTCTTAATAATCTCAAGATGGACATGGGCACCTGTACTTCTTCCCGTATTCCCAACTCCTCCAATAACAGTTTTGCCCGAAACAACGTCCTGACCGATTGATACATTGACGTTAGACATGTGGGCATAAAGAGTTTGATATCCTGCTCCGTTATCAATCACTACGTTATTTCCATAACCTCCATCCCAAGATCCTGTAGAAATCTTAACTACTCTTCCGCTTTGGGCAGAAACTATAGGAGTTCCAACAGGAGAGATAATATCGATTGCCATATGATACCATGATGCAAATTGACTTACATATCCCCGAACAGGCCATGCAAACCCGGCGGATGATACAGATACCGGACCTTGAACAAGATAAACTTACCTTCTTATAGAAGGCTTTTCCGAAGGCTTTATTCCGTCCGGAACTATAAGAATCTGCCCTTCCACCAAAGAGAATGTCTCAAGGTTTGCAAAGTCGTTAAAAGGAAAATCGACTATCTTCTGGGACTCTGTATCAAACCTTTTCGCAATAGAAAAAACTGTATCACCTTTTACTACTTTATAAGAAATTCCTGTAACCGGCAAAATCTTGAGAGTATCTCCTACTGTAATATTGTCGCTTGTTAAATCATTTGCCCATTTTACTGTTTCCTCGGAGATTCCAAACTTACGGGCAATGGTTGAGATCGTATCTCCCTTTTCTACCGTATACTCTATTATTTTGTCCCGCGGTTTTTGAGAAATATCTGTTTTTAAAACATCTTCCCCTACAATTATTGATTGGGTTTGCGAGGGAAAATCCAAATTTGATGCGGCACGGCTTAAAAGAACAGGATAAGTATTTGCCAAAAACGGTGCCAGTAAAACACCGATTCCCAAAACCACCATAATTGCAAAATGCAAAAAGGATCGATTGTACCTTCCCCTTTTAATGGTAAAAAGTTTGACCAGGGTATTCTTGTTGTTTTCAAAAAAAATAGATGCTGATATAATTTTCTTTTTTATGTAGGAGTAAAAAAAACTTAGAAAAAGATAGAGCTCGGAGAAAAATTTAGAAAAGAAATTAGCGAGCAAAAAAATGGGGTGCTTGCGCATACAAGTAAAAAGGTTATCAAACTGGAAGGATTATGTCAAATTTAGCTTAAAAGTCACGAGTCAAATTATGACTTACCTAGAGACTGTAAAAACTCTTCGTTTGACTGCGTTTTAGAAAGTCTGTCTACAAGAGCACTTGTTCGTTCTTCGTCCGATAACATATCAAGCATTCTTCTCATTGTAACAACCTTTTTAAGTTCGTTCTCGGAAAGCAGGAGTTCTTCCTGTCTTGTCCCCGATTTTTCTACATTTATGCTTGGAAAAATTCTTCGATCGGACAGTTTTCTGTCAAGATGCAATTCCATGTTCCCGGTGCCCTTGAATTCTTCGTAAATTAAATCATCCATTCGCGAACCCGTATCAACAAGTGCAGTTCCAATAATTGTTAAAGATCCGCCTTCCTGGCAGCTTCTTGCAGCACCAAAGAACCTTTTTGCAGGCCATAAGGCCGCCGGATCAAATCCTCCGGTTAAAGTCCGCCCCGACGGCGCAACAGAAAGATTATATGCTCGGGCCAAACGAGTGATTGAGTCAAGAAGAATAATTACATCTACTCCCATCTCAACCAATCTTTTTGCCCGATCCAAAGTTATCTCGGCAACTTTTGTTTGCTTCTCCGGCGGCTCATCAAAATTTGATGCAACTACGTCCCCTTTAACCGACTGACTTATGTCTGTTACCTCCTCCGGCCGCTCGCCTATTAAAGCGGCCATTAAATGTGCTTTTGGAAAATTTTGAGAAATTCCTGCCGCAATCTCTTTAAGAATTGTTGTTTTTCCCGCCTTAGGAGGAGAAACAATCATTCCCCGCTGTCCAAAACCAATTGGCGCAACCAAATCGATTATTCTAGTAGATAAAGGAAGCTTGCCGGATGTAAGCGTAATCTGCTTTTTAGGATAAATCGGAGTAAGGTCATCAAAATAAGGGCGCTTCATCGAATCATCTGCGGGAACCTTATTTACTTTTTCAACTTTTAAAAGTCCGTAGTATCTCTCTGTATCTTTTGGAGGTCTGCCGATCCCCTCAATTAAGTCTCCTGGCCTTAACATAAATCTTCTTATTTGAGACTGGGAAATATAAACATCTCGAGCTGAAGGAATAAACTTTGGCCTTAAAAATCCGTGGCCTTCATGCTGAATATCTAAAATTCCCCAGACTTCCTGAGTTTGGGCGGATAAATCATCCATTTCTCTAATAACGGATTTGTAGACTACCGGAGCTGGTGTAACAGGTTCTTTCGAAACTTCTTCCTCAACTTTTTGAACTGTTACTACTTCTTTTTTAACTGCCGCTTCACCATTTGGCTCGGGTTTTCCTACAATTTCTTCAACTGTCTTACTTTTTACCGGAGCTTTTTTGTATACCATATATTAAAGAGAGTAACAGGGAACTTATAATTAAACTAATTGAATAAAATTCGGTTCATCAAATCTGTGATTACAAAGCGTGGGATTCCCTGAAGATTTAAAACCAAGAGTATTACACCATATAATATGCTTCTTGTCAAGTACGCAAAAATGGGGCATTGACATGTCCTATATTATATGATATCCTCACTTTCACAAATCTGATACTGCCTAACTATATCGTAGTACTACAGTATCATTTTTTATTATGAAGAACTTTATTTTTTCTTTATTTGCTTCTTCATTATTGTTTTTAGTAATTGGCACTTCTGCAAGCGCTGATACATCTTGCCAGCCTATATATGGCGGAGGGCAAACCTGTGTACAGGTTGGAAACGTATTTATAAATAAAACCGTTTTAAAACCAGGATCAAGCGATTTTGTAGATAATCTTGGAATAAATGATCCAAAATATTCACCTGCTTCAAATGTCACCTTTCATATTACAGTAACCAACAACGGCGGGGATACTGTTTCAAAAGTTACAGTAAAAGACGTTCTTCCTCAATTTGTAAGTTTTGTCTCAGGACCTGGAAGTTTTGATTCAAACACAAAAGTTCTAACTTTTGATGTAGGAAATTTGGCAGCCGGAGAATCAAGAACATTTACCATTGCGGCAAAAGTAGCCGATGCGGACAAGCTTCCTTCAAATCAAGGCATTACTTGTGTTGTAAACCAGGCGATGTCTACTGCGGATAATAATCAGCAAAGTTCTGATAATTCACAGTTTTGTATAGGAAAACCAGTTCTTGGAGAGACAACCAAAGGAGGACTCAAAGTATTTCCTTCACAACCCATTACTAAAACTCCTGCTACAGGACCTGAAATGCTTGGTCTTTTGGGACTTATTCCAAGCGCCATTACAGGATTTTTTCTAAGAAAGAAAACCTCAAGCTAATATCTAGTGACTAGTTGCTAGTTGCAGGCTTAGTGTATTTCTCCCTCGATAATCTTATGACCTTTTCCCTATTTTGCGTTGCGCTTTTTGGAAGCGGCAGTGTTTGGCATAAGAATGGCGACTGGGTTATGTTATCTATTGCCAGTTTTATAATTGCTTGATAATTGCCTAATAGCAGAAGATCTTCTGCCTTAAATCTTTCCCCAAATTCTTTTCCTACGTAAGCTGAGTCCTGTGCGCCTATGATAAACGACATCATGGTTCCGACATTGCCGAAGATGGCAGCCCGAACGTCCTCAGGAACCTGGGAAATATACTGATTGGCCAGAATCAAGTTAAGACGGTATTTTCTTGCTTCGGACAATATTTTGATAAAACTTGTCGTGGCAAAGTTTTGGAACTCATCTACATAAAGGTAAAAATCGCGCCTCTCCTGTTCTGGTATGGAAACTCTATTCATCGCCGCAAGCTGAATTTTGGTAATTGTCATAGCGCCCAAAAGCGCCGCATTATCCTCCCCTATTCTTCCTTGCGATAAATTCATAATCACAATTTTCCCCTCGTTCATTATCTTCTCAAGATTTACGGTTGACTTAGGATGTTTGATAATATTTCGCATCAGGTGTGAGGATGTAAACTGCCCAACCTTATTTAGAATTGGAGAGATTGATTCACTCTTGATACGCGGGTGCATATTGTCAAACTCATTCACCCAGTAGTTTCTAAGCACTCTATCTGTCATTTGCCCCACGACTCTTCTTCGAAACGCATCATCTGTCAAAATATCCTGTACCATCAGAAGAGTCGCATCAGGCAGGCTTATCACGGAAAGCAATGCGTTTCTTAAGATATACTCAAGCCTTGGTCCCCACGTGTGGCCGTATAATTTATGGAAGATGGCGACTATCCCTGATACGACAAGTTCTTTCTGCTCGGGATTATCAACCGTGAGAGGATTTAGAGAAAAAGGATGAGCGGCATCGGCGGGATCAAGATAGACAACATCGTTGACTCGAAATGATGGAATGTAATTTAGAATTATCTCGCTAAGGTCCCCGTGCGGATCTATAATACAAAGCCCCTTTTTGTTGCGAATATCATTTATAGCCATATTAGCAATAAGAGTTGATTTTCCGGTTCCGGTTTTTCCGATTAAATAAAAGTGTTTTCTGCGATCCGTTGTCTTTATGCCAAAGTTTGTTACTTTATTTTTGAATTCTGTTGCGGCGAAAAAATTAGTCTCATCTTTTTCCTCAGGAGTCAAATATTCTACAACCGGCAGATTTTCCGGAGGTTCAGAGAGTATGGTCTTGTGCCAGGAAATATTATGCAAGGTGGTAAATTTCTGGGTTGGAAAATGGAAAAAGGTAGAAATTTCTCCCACATTTAAGATCTGTCCTCCCGGAATAAATCTCTTATTTCTCTTAATAAATCCATTGATCAACCTGCTTTTCTGCCAAAGAAGAACGCGCCTATAGCCAAGGCTGTTTCCGGAAGGATTATTGAAAGAGGAAAAACTATTGGCCATCTCATAGAGAAGCTGAAGTCTTCTTTCTTTTGAATGTGAGGAAACCACAAGTCTTATGGCAGTTTTAAATCCGTTGAGACTAATTTTTTCCATAATTACCTTCGAATATGGATTGGTGTGGGTTACTCCGGCTGAGTCTTTATTCTTGACAGTTGCAATTCTTTCTCCTTTTGTCTGCCAGGAATTCCCAACCGGCACCAAAACAATTTGAATCCAAGCCTTATCTTCTTTCTGTGCCTTTGAAAGAACAGCCAGAAGTGATGACATCGGATCCACGTCTTTGAAATCTTTATAGGTTTTGATCGGATAAATATGGCTTGAAACAAGTTTCATTTGCGCCAGGGCAAGTAAGGATGAATCAGATAAAACATCAGGAAGAGGATCTTTGACTTTGGTGATCAGGGCCTTTGGGTATTGGGAAACCAGTTGGGATTCTATAAAAGTTGCCAGAGTAGCAGGCGCTGAAATATAGAAATGAATTGTCTGATCGATTACGCCAATTTCAAGCGTGATCGGAATCGCAAATGAAATAAGATTTAAATAACGCTTCTTAAGTCCAATAAGACTTGAAAGAAACTGCACCATCGCCTCTGGTGTTTCTTCTCCGGTCCTTGAAGTCTTTATCTCAAGCAAGACGCGATCAAATTGATTCTGCATAATTAATTTAATAATTTAGCTTCTCTTCAATCTTAAATCTTTTAAAAATTTTTTACAACTGGCACTGGTCAAAATTCCTCTTAAATCCTATAGGAAAATTAAATGGGACTTATGTTCAATTGAGTTGACAAAGCCTATAATATTTGATACAATCGCGAGACTTTTTCTCACTTTACCCAAATTGCGGGTATTTTGTGCTGAAACAGTACGCTCTTAAGGAGATTTGCTCCGAAAGGACAGTTCTCTTTTTGAGACGCACATTAACAAGGTATGCAGATTAAGTTACGCATTTATGCGTGACGCAATCCTCCAAAGACTGCTCCCTGAGCCGCAGTTCAAACGAACTAAGGCCGAAGAGTAAAGTCTGGAGGATAACAACCCAATTTTAACCTATAAAGGGGGTTCAATGTTTACAAAGTGGTACCTAGCTGTAAGCGAGTACATGGCGGAAAACCCAGAAATCTTAGGACTGCTTGGTTTCATAGCCATGTGCGCCCTAGGATTGGCATTCGCCTACTTCGTCTATCACTAGCCTTCGCGGCAATCGCGTCTAACGCGACAAAAGCGAAGAGACCTCTGAAAGGAGAAATATCGGATGTGAACGGGAAAGTGAAGCCAAAACAACCGAATAAGGCGTCCAACTTCGGCAAGCGCAGACGCAGGCACGTCCGCGACAACAACATGCGAGATCGTTCACGATCTCTGATCCGACCTAAGGAGGCGAGAGCTTTAAGCCACTATCGGTAAGTCTAGCCTTTGCAGTCAAAAGCTGTGAAGAGTCCTAAGGAGGACGAAAGTGATTAAATTGCTCTTCATCGGCTTTGTGTCGATGATCGTCATACTCGTAATGACTGTTCTGACGAACAGTCAGGCGCGAGCAGACGGCGTGGTCAACTGGACCGGCAACGGCTGGCCAAATCCCACTTGCTCGTCGTCTTCCACAACGATGTTGTGGATTTTCACGACAGGGGGCAACGACTCGGTAACGGCTGCCGATCTTACGGTCAACGGCACCGATTACGGCGCCATGACCCAAATGGGTCAAGGATCGTGGCATCTCACAATCGCTTACCAGGACATGACCGGCGGAACTGCGAGTGTCGCCTATACGGGCGGTCTCGGAAACGGGAATTCTGTCCTGACAATATCAGGATGCGACGAAGGCGGGTTTACACCCAGCCCGAGTCCGACACCATCGCCGAGTCCTAGTCCGACCCTGACGCCCACACCGATTGTGACGTCAAGTCCAACTCCGACACCGAGTCCAACGCCAACGGCTACACCAACGGTCACGCCTACAGCGAGTCCGACGCCGACACCGACTCTCATTCCGCCGTGGAGTATGACTCCGTTCCCTTCAGGAACGCCTAGTCCGACTCCGACGCCAATAGAGTCTTTCCCGCCGAGTCCGAGTCCGACACCGGAAGTCACGCCATCGCCAACACCGGCGGCAAGCGGAACGCCTACGGTTATACCGAGTCCGGGAAGCTTCCCTCCTACAGGGGGACCACCCGGAAACCAGGGAAAGACCGAATGGCCTGTCCTACTCGCGGGGATCATCCTAGCTGGCGCAATGGGGACATGGCTGACGGTAGCCTACCGACGGCGCTGAACACCAACAACCCAGCCCAGCCTTCATGGCCAAAAGCTGTGAAGAGAAAGTCATGGAGGTAAAGACATGACTGAGACCAACGGAAAACCGAATAAGGGATTTCTGAAACGGAGGGCTACTATCGTCTTCTTGGTCGGACTCGGTTGTTTAATCGCCGCCGCGATGATCATCCTTCCCATCCTAGCGATAGTTGGCGTCTTCGACAGCGACGACGACAACAGCGCCGGCAAACCCACAGCAGGTCAGGCGGACACGTCCGACAACGACCAGATCGTCGGCATCTGCAAGGTGATCAACGACTACCCGCTCGAACTCCTACAGGAGATCTCGACATCGGGAAGCCACATCCGCGTCCAGTATTGGAGTGACGGAACACCCGGCGAGAAGGAAACCTTCCTTCCCGCAAGCGCGGCAGACGGCGGCAGATTCAACCTTGCTCAACCGCTAAAGGGGCACGTCTGGGAATTCCAGGGATGCACCGACCAGCAGATGAGAGCAGACGCGGACGCCAGCACCCAGCGGCGCCTACTAGGTCATGCGGATAACCGCGGATTCGTTGACTGGACATGCACAGGGCTTTTCATCCCCTCACAGGGAACTCAGCCGCCTGCGTGTAACAGCTCAGCGACTACGTCGGTCTCACCGAACAACGGCGGCACGTCTTACGTCGTAGCAGCCCCTGCGCCCGCACCGGCAACCCCCGCATCAGTTCAACAGAACTGCGACGGAGCTACCGACAAGCATAACCCAGTCCTAGGTCAGGCATGGACGCCTCAAGGCGAATTCCGAGTCCTGAACTTCTGGACGAACGAACCTGGTCAGGACCAGACGCTTCGTAAGCTCATGCTGAGCCCAAGCGACCAAGTGTCCCTCCTCGGAGGAGGCGACTCAACGGCATGGCCGGCAAACTGTCAACAGGCAGCTCAAGACGGGTTCAATGCGAACCCTAACCCGCCGACCACGCTCGACGAGCTTCGCGGCCGCGGCCTAGTTCGGTAGTCGACAATGCCTGAGGGCATAGTAGAGTCTTTCCCTCCTTTCAAGACGTCTACCTAGACATGCCCTCGTTCTGGGCTGATTCCGAGGCGGTGTCAAACCCCCTTCACCGTCTCATTTGAGACAATTTAATAGCAAAGGCAACTTTGCAATAAGCTCGAAAGAGGCTTCTTACGATGAGAGGACGGGTAGCTCCGTTATCAGCTCCCCTTCGGGGGTTTCTCAATCAGTTGGGACGCTGATGCTTGTTGCTTAAGAAGTGACAAGATGTTTTCGATCCGAAAGATCGTAAACCGTCCCGTTTGGGGTAAAATCTAGCAATTGCTAGTGAACCCCGGGGTTGCCTTTCGGAAATTCGCTGATAAAAGTTAGCATTCCGAAAGGACCCAAGCGCCAAAAAGCGCACTCTGCAGGGATCTGATTCTGTTTTGTTTTCAGCATTTGCGCTGATTTTCAAGACTGATCATGTAGATCCCCTTCGCAGGGTTTCTGCATACCGTCCCCCCCAGTCCACAAAGATTTGTGGCTTGAGGGGGATTTTAAAAAATGAAAACTAACAATTTAAAATTAAAAATTAAAAAAGATGCCAAACCCCTGGTTTCTGTTGTCATGCCTGTTTTCAATGCCGGAGAATTTCTTACAGAGGCAATCGAAAGCATTCTTCATCAAACTTACAAGAACTTTGAATTTATTATCGTTGACGATTGCTCAACTGACGGATCATGGAATGTAATTAAAAGCTACAAAAAAAAGCATCCCACAAAAATAAAGACAATTAGGCTAAAAAAGAATTTAAATAGAGGCGGCGATTCTTGTGCCAATCTTGCAATTAAAAGAGCCAAGGGGAAATACATAGCCCGTATGGATGCCGACGATATTGCGGTAATTGATAGACTTGAAAAACAGGTTAAATTTTTGGAAGAAAATCCCGATATCTTTCTGGTTGGCTCAAGCGCTCATGTCATTAATGCCAAAAATATTATAATCGGAGAAAAACTTGAACCTCAGAACCATAAAGATATTTATAAATCTTATGCGAGATTTCATCCTGTTATTCATCCAACATCTATGTTCAGACGTCTTATTGACAAGAAAAAATTCTTTTATCAAATTTCCTATAGCGCCAACAACGACTACCACACTTTTTTCAAGCTTATTTGCACCGGTTTTAAATTCGCAAACCTTGAAGAAAAGCTGATCTATTACAGAATCCACAGCGGAAATGATACATTCATAAATATAAAAGATAAATTTATGAATACTTTAAAGATAAGACTTAAAATGTTTTTGCGCTATAACTATAAACCGTCTCTAAAAGACGTATTTACTAGTCTTGTCCAGTCAATATTGCTATTTCTCCTTCCTGAGCGAATTACAAAAGATTTATATCTAATCTCAAAAGGGATAATAAAATTTAAAGATTTGATGGTTCCTTTACAGAGACTTATTTCCTTTTCTGTATAATTTAATTATGATCTATGTAATTCTTCTGATCTTGCTTGAAGTTTTTCTTTTTTTTACCAACCACACCCCTCACACATTTTTAATCGGATGGGACAATGTGATGCCTGAGTTCAATATCTGGCTGAATCTTCAGCGCTCACTCTTTGGAGTATGGCAGGACTACAGAGGACTTGGAGTTCTCGATGGCATGGCTCAAACCGCAAATCTATTTCATACTATTTATATTTTCCTACTCTCTCTCGTTCTTCCTCAGGAACTCTTACGATATGTATTTATCATGCTTACTCATCTTCTCGGAGGAATAGGATTCTTTGTATTGGCTTGCTACCTTTTCAAAGGTGAAACAAATAAAATTGGCAACAAGGCTTTGTGTCTTGCAGGAAGTTTATTTTATATGTTCAATCTTGGAGTAATCCAAATGTACTTTGCTCCCCTTGAGGTTTTTGCTGTTCACTTTGCGGCACTTCCATGGCTTGCGTTATTTATAACAAAAGCTCTAAAAAAACCAACTCCCAGGAATTATTTGATACTTTTTCTTGCTTCTCTTTTGACAAGTCCTCAAGGATTTGTCCCCACGGTATTTTTGGTATTTCTTATTCTTCTGGGAATGCTTTGCCTTTTCCATGTTATCAAAACCGGTCAGGTTAAGGTTGGACTTACGGTAATGTTAATCTCGATTTTGGCAAATGCATTCTGGCTTCTTCCCTATTCCTACAGTGCCATAAAAACCCAATCAGAAATAAGAAATACCAGAATAAATCAATTTTCATCTGAGGAGATTTTCTACCGCAATAAGGCTCATGGGGATCTCAAAAGCGTATTAACGCTTAAGGGGTTTATGTTAAATAGTGTTGAATATGATCAATTCCAAAATAAAGATATAATATTTATGAATCAGTGGTATAAACATTATAATTCTCTCCCTTATCAACTTCTTTTTTTTATTTTGCTGATCGTCACACTTATTGGTTTTGTAAGAGCATTTGTAAAAAGCCAGCTCACCTTATTACCCTATGCGCTTTCTATGCTTGTAGCGTTTATTTTTCTTGTAAATAATACTATCATTCTTGAACAAATAAATGGACTTCTAAGAGGGGCTATCCCCATTCTTGGAGAGGCATTAAGATTTCCTTTTACCAAATTTATCATACTTTTTGCCCTCTGCTTTTCGCTCTTCTTAACTTATGGGCTATTACTTATTGCAAAATGGGTAAAGATAAAAGGATCGGGCATGTTTTTAGCGGGTGCGGCCTATCTTGTGATTTTTTACCTTGCTTTTCCTGTTTTCCAGGGAAACTTTATCTCCCCTCTTTTAAGAATTAAAATCCCCTCGTACTATAATCAGGCTTTTTCCTATTTCTCTTCTAAAAATGACAACGGTAGAATCGCAGTTTTTCCAGTGAATACAATGTGGAACTGGCAATACAGAAATTGGGGAAACAGAGGATCAGGTTTTTTTTGGTATGCAGTGCCTCAACCTATAACGGAACGCGCGTTTGATCCTTGGAGCCTCTATAATGAGCAATTTTTCAATGAAATTTCAAACGCTGTTAACACGCAAAATAATAATCTTTTGGGAGATGTAACCGCAAAATACAACATAAAATATATACTAGTTGACACCACTATTCTTAACTCCATAACCCGCTCTCCCATAAATTACGACAGTCTTCAAAGATTTATTGAAGAGGCCGATGTGATCTCAAAAAAGAATATATTTGGGAAGCTTATTGCTTACGAGCTTAAAAATAACACTACACCTGTTTTTGCGATAAATAATCCAACCCGTATCTCCCCTTCTTCAAATCATCAAAAGGACGACCTTATTTATGAAAATTTAGGCAACTACGTTCTTGACGAGGAAACTGCTAGTGTTTCATATCTGATGCCATCTTTTTTTACGGGGAAGCTTCAGGAAGACTTAGAGTTTGAAGTCAAAGAAGATAAAGAAACAATAGCCATTACTCCTAAAAAAACTTTTCCATCTTTTTCCGGGAAAAATGCTGTTTTAGAAATCCCATCGTTATTCTCTAACGAATTTCTTATTCCCGTAGAACTAAGAACCTCAGGAGGAAAAGTCAGCATTTCTGTCCTGTACCCTGCTATTTATTTAAACGGTAAAAAAATGGAAGTTAAAGAAAAACCATTTGAAATTACAACTAGCTTTGAAAAAGTGTCCCACGTTACATTTGGTGATATAGATTATTCAGTTCCATTTGAGAATGGAGTCGTTAGGTCCTATATTCTGAACAACTATCCTAACAACATAAGATTCGGAGATGGGACACGCGGAGAATCAATTCTGATAGATACCAGAAACATCATCGTCTCACCCTTTTTGATACCCATCAAAGAAGAAAAAATTGGTAAAGTAAAAATTGTAGTAAATAAAATAAAAGGGCCTTTTGGGTTTGATAATATGCTTTCGCAAAACTACGATCTTAAAAGAAATGTTGGTGGATTTGATTTATATCCGGATAAAGTAATTGCGAATGCAAAAAGAGCTAAAAGTAACGCTGTTCTTGAAGCTCAGGGAAATTCATCAGCAGAATTATCTTTCTACAGAGACAATCTATTTCATCAAGCATCGTATATTTTATTTGCAGAAAGTAAATATAAGTCGGGGCTCCCTGTAAATTTCTACATAGACAATACCTTTCAGAATAGACCTGAAGTCGAAACAAAACTCTCTAAGGATAATAAGGAAAATGTTATTGTGATTCCGAAAACTGAGGAAGTATTTCAAGGATATGGTTTTCACTTTGTAGTAAAGTCGGTTGGGGTTGAAAAGGCAGAGGCAAACATCACTAGAGTAGCTTTGTATCCTTTTCCGGAAAACACAATCAGAAATATAAGAATTCTTCAGGATATATCTCCTGAGTCGATAGCCAAAAATACATCCGAAACTCCTATTGAATTTAACAAAATCGTACCCTCTCTTTATACTGCTGAAACCCCAAAGCAAGGTTCTGCGCTTGTACTATCACAAGCCTATGATAAAGGATGGAAAGCTTATCAAATAAATGGAAAGTCTAATTTTATAAAACTTACCTTACCATTTATTTTTGGTAAAGAAATTAAAAACCATGTTTTAGTCAATAACTGGGCAAATGGCTGGCAAATCGGTCAATCATCAATGGTAAATGGTCAATCGTCAATTGTTATCCTATATCTCCCCCAGTATCTAGAGTATTTTGGCCTCTCTTTAACGACTGGGGCTCTGGTTTTTCTTCTTTTAAGGTTGACACAAAATATTAATTTTGGTAAACTTAGAATATCTAAAAATTCCCCGCCAGATGCGGGACAAACTGCCCTCATGAATCACTAAATTGCCCCAAGCACTTAAATCCATGACAAAAAATAAACCATTAGTTTCTATTATTTTGCCCGTTCATAACTCAGAAGAGTTTCTTTCGGACTGTCTATCAAGCCTGATTAAACAAAGTTATAAAAATATTGAAATTATAGCTATTGACGATGATTCGTATGATAATTCATACAAAATCCTACGCTCCTTTGCCAAAAAAGATAAACGTATCCGCGCAATGCACAATATCAAACGTTATGGCGCTTCAATTACCCTAAACAGACTTATTAGAAAAACAAAAGGAAGTTTTATCGCTTTTATGGACGCAGAGGACGTAAGTCTTAAGGATAGAATAAAAAAACAATTGAATTTTCTTATGCAAAATAGCGATGTAGTAGCAGTAGGCGCACAATGCGTATTTATCGAAGGAAAAAATAAAAGAATAGGCAAAAGTAATTTCCCAAAACATAACCAGGATATATACCAATCTCCGCTTCACGGTGTATCCATGCAATTTGAAACAATCATGATAAATAGAAATCTTTTGCCAAAAGACGTGCTTAAATTCAATACCAAGTCAAAAACTTTTATTTATAGTGATGTTTTTCTGAAGCTGCTCCCCTACGGAAAGGTTTCAAACCTTGATGAATATCTCCATTACCACAGAAACCATCCGAATGAATATTTTAGTGATTTGAGGAAAAATCCGGCATCATTTATCAAGCTTTGGATTAAATCAAAAGCTTTATATAATTATAACTCCCCCTTTCGTTCATTTTTTGCCCCTTTCATCAAAACAGCCTAGATAGCCACTAGAAACTAGCCATTAGTAATTAGTTAAATGTCAATTGTCAAGTGTTAATTGTAAAATCAACAGGTTATCCACATTTTTCCGTTCAGTGAAAATTATCTTGCGATGACAACCTAAACTTCCGTATTTTTACTATGAGACTACAGATTTTTGTTACACTTTTAGGCTATAGGATTGACATACTTGACAAGGTGTGATAAAATGTTTTTGACTATGAAATTCTCTTTTTTTAAAAGTAAAAAAGCAGAAAGAAAAACAATCTCCGACTACAAACAGGAATTACTGGTAAAACAGGGAGGAGAGCAATTTAAATCTCTTGTAAAAAGAGGACTCTCGATACCAATAGCACTTTTATAAATTTGTAAGTATTGCAAAAAAAGAGCATCGCTTTCGTTACTCTTAATGATAACTTCAGGTACGATAAGCAATGCTCTTGCAAAATCGGCAAATAGTTCCTTAGGCAGGAAAATAAAACTAATTGCCTTTTAACTTTAATAACAAAAAATGCAAGGGTTGTCAAGGAAAATGATCGAAGCTAAAAACGGTTGTTTTTGTTGATTCTGTTTGATTTTTTCACAAAAAAATTTTGCACTATTTACAGTTTTAGACGAGGTAGGAGTCTTGGGCAGGGATTCCTACCTCTTCTAAAACTAAACCCCTTAGATTTTTTTAGCAAATAAAATCCGGCCTGCCGTTGTCTGAATTACTCTCGAGACTAAAACATCTATTTCTTTTCCAACTTCTCCAAAACCGCTTTCTACAACAATCATTGTCCCATCATCCAAATACCCAACGCCTTGTGTGGACTCTTTGCCTTTATGAAGAACTTTAATATGTAAAGCTTCTCCCGGTACTGCACGAATCTTAAGAAGAGTTGCGAGCGTATTGATATTAATCGCAGTCACTCCTCCTATATTGGACTTCTTCTCAAGGTTATAATCACAGGTAATTATTTTTCCTTTATGATTTTTTGTTTTATAAATCAATTTTTCATCAACTTCCTTTATATCATCTGATTCTGACCCATTTTCCGAATCGGACAAAACCATAAACTTAACACCCCTTGTCTTTTTAAGTTTCTCCAAAAGCTCAAGACCCTTTCTGCCTCTTTCTCTTTTAACCGTATCTTGAGAGTCTGCAATATGCTTAAGTTCCAAAAGTATGCTCTCCAAGGCTACAAAAGTCCCCGTAAATAATCCCAAATTGACGATATCGAATATTCTTCCGTCTATTATTGCCGAAGTATCAAGAAAAAGAGCATTTTCGATTTTTTTTGCTTTTTTTCTTTTCTTAGGACGTCTAAAGGGGGGAAGTCTTCTAACAATTGTTTTTGCCACCTCATCTGCCAAAAGACCTACCATTTTTGGTGAAAAAGTTCCGATATGAGCCTCTTCCCTTTTGGATTTTCTGACTTTTTCAGCCATAGGCTGACCAGCCTTTGGCTGGGGTTTTTTAACTTTTTCTGCCATATCTATTAAAGATTTAAGCTTTTGCCAACTGACTTATAAGAAAAGGCAAAGTTTTATATTCTTCTGAACTGAATATTTTTTTAAATCCAAGTTTTTTCGCTTGATTGGTTCTTTTTTCAAAAAAAGGGGTTGATCGCAATTCTCCTAATAGCCCTACTTCTGATATAGCAACCGTCTTTGAAAGAGGAATATTTTTAAAGCTTGAGAAAATGGCAAGGCATATTGCCAAATCAGAAGATGTATCCGACAACTTTAGTCCCCCGGCAACATTTACAAAAACATCCATCGAATCTAAAGGCAGCCTGCAATGTTTCTGCAAAACCGCAAGTAAAAGCTCGAGCCGCCCTCTGTCGATTCCGTTTGCAACCCGCCTTGGCATTGGCAGTTTTGAGAATACCGTTAGGGCCTGTATTTCGACGATAAAGGCCCTTGTTCCCTCCATTGTTACAGTTAGTACCGATCCGGGCGTATTGAGGTTTTTTTGGCCCAAAAAAAGCTGTTCCGGATCTTTTATCTCAGAAAGTCCCGATTCATTCATTGCAAAAATTCCTACTTCATCAATCGGGCCGAATCTATTCTTAAGACTCCTAAGAATTCTAGTTTGCGTAAGTTTTTCTCCCTCAAAAAACAGAAGAGTATCTACCATGTGAGACAAAACCATTGGGCCTGCAACCATTCCCTCTTTTGTAACATGTCCAATGAGTATGATTGGAACTCCTAAAGTTTTTGCCAGTTTTATAAACGATGAGGCGGCATATCTAACCTGCCCGACGGATCCGGATAATCCTGTAAGATCTTCTGATTCCATTGTCTGAATTGAATCTATTATCGCAATCGAAGGCCGAGTTTTTTCGATGATTTCGAAAGCCTGATTAGTATCGTTTAGAGAAGCAAGTAAAAAATTGTCATTTTTTCCGTCTTTACTTATTCTTTGGCTTCGCATTTTAATCTGCTCTTCGGATTCTTCACCCGAGATATAAAGAACTTTATTTTCTAAAGAGAGATTAAGCCCAATCTGAAGAAGAAGAGTTGATTTTCCAATTCCGGGATCACCTGCTAAAAGAGTAACGCTTCCCTTAACAATTCCTCCGCCCAAAACACTATCGACCTCGGAATATCCTGTTAACATTCTGTCTTTCTCGGAAAACGAAATTTCACTTAACTTCTTGGGGGTTATTTCTTTTTGTCCGTTGAGTTTTGACCTTGTTAGTTTTTCCGATTTTGAAGCAATTGATGAAGAGGTTGTTATTTCACGGAGTGTATTCCATTCCCCGCATTCCGGGCATTTTCCCAGATATTTCGGGGAATCATACCCGCATTCCTGACAGACAAATGAAATCTTCGATTTCATAACTTTCTAGTTGCTAGTTGTTAATTGCTAGTCTCTACCGATATCCGATCGGTTTTTCCAAAAGAACCGGAACAGCTGCTATTCTTCTTCTTTTTGAGTCAATCTCCGAAACCATCACATTTACTAAGTCTCCGGCTTTGTAGGAAACGTTTGGAGGAATTTTTTCTTTTCTCATGAACCCTTCTATCTCGTCTCCAAGATCAAGCAAAATTCCCGTTGATAGAATTTTTAAGACTGTAGCATTAAGTTTTTTATCCAAAGGAAAGTTTTTTATCTTCTCATCGAATGGATCTGTTTTTAATTTTTTAACAGAGAGGTTTACTCTTCGTGCTTCCTTGTCAAAACCTGTGACAGCCGCTTCTATACTATCTCCCGTATTATAAAGAGAAGATGTATCTAAAACTTTTTCCCAGGAGATTTCCGAGATATGCAAAAATCCGTCTACTACACGTTCTCCATTTGGGACCGAAACAAAAATCCCGTATGGAGTAACATTTGTAACCGAGGCCGTTACTTTTTGCCCAGTCTTTATTCCTTTTATTTCTTTTTCGAAATCATCCTGATTTAGAACATGACTTTGGGAAAAAATAATCTTACGGGTTTCTCTATCTACCTCCAAAACCATTGCCCGAGTCTTACTGCCTGCTATATTTTGTGAAGAGCCTTGGGTTTTGGTATGAGAAGCAAAGGAAAGCTGGGAATTTGGAAGAAAACCCGAAATTCCATCTCCGCTCACCAAAAGCCCGCCTTTTATTACGCCGTCGATTGTCACATCTATAGCTTTTTTATTTTTTGAAAGTTCTTCTACCCTATCCCAAAGCTTGTTATCTAAAAATCTTCTCAAGGAAACAACAGGATTACCCATTTCCGATTCCGGATTTAAAATTTGAACCGTAACCTTATCTCCCTTAGATAAAGATGATAAAATATTGTGAAGAATTTTTTTATCTTTCTCCAAAACTACTGCCTCTGCTTTGGCATTTACGTCAACGAGAATCTCGCCTGATGTGAGCTTGGTAATTTTCCCCTCAACTATATCGCCTTTATGAAGGGTAACGAATGGAGATTTATACGAAGCTAAAAGCTCCACCATCGATTGTGGTTTTTTGTTTGATTTAGAACTCTGAACTCTGAACTCTGAACTCTGAACTTTTTTTGTCACTCATTTATTCCTCCTTAATTATTAGGTATTCCCATTGTACCACAACTTGCTATAATTTAAAAATGCGCAAGAGAAATTCTTTTCTGATATTTGGTCTTCTGATTTTAGTTCTGATCGGAGTCTATTTCTTTTTTCGCAATTCACCAGAGCAGGTAATTCTAGCTATCAAAACCCATCCGTATCTTGGTCCTCTTCTTCTAATTCTCTGGAGAATAATTGGAATAATATTCCCCGCGATTCCTGCAGGCGTTGTCTCCTTTGCAGTTGTTCCGATATTTGGATGGCTCAGGACTTATCTTTATACAGTAACCGGGATTATGATTGGTACCTCGATAAGCTTCTTTCTTGCAAGAAAATTCAGAGAGCCTTTGGTTAAAAGATTTATTCCTATTAAAAAAATCCATAAACTTGAAGACAGACTTTCGGAGCGGCAAAAATTTTTAGGACTGGTAGCCATAAGACTGTTTACAGTTCCGGTGATGGATTTTTCAAGCTATGCCGCAGGCTTGACCCGAATTAGTTTTCCGAAATTTTTCCTTGCCACTTTAATAGCATCGATTCCTGATATAGGCATTTTTTACTTTGGGGAAAAACTTTACGAAACAATATTTGGTAGATCGATTATCATTGCAGTAGGTGCTCTCTTCTTTATGGGAGCCGGATATTTTGTACTCAAAAGATTTGTTTTTGATAGGAAAAAATAACTACTTCAAAATCTTTGATGTAAGCTCTATTTCATCTGTGACGATATCTGTGATTCCTGCGTTTTTGAAATATCTTAAACCTTTTTCGTTGTTTATAACTCCCGCCATAACCTTAAAGCCATTCTTCTTATAAAGTTTTACGAGTTTTTCAAGTCTTTGCTGAGGAATCAACTTTCGAAATAGAAACTGGCTTCCCCGCCATTCATCAATCCATCCCAGGAAAAGACCATAGCTCTTCTGAGGGACTTTGATGAAAGAAAAGGGAGGAAAATTCACAAAAGGCATAACACGGAGTTTCGGATATTTTTCTTGAGCCTTTAGAGCTGTTTTTATAACTGTTGAAAAACCGATTGCGTGAACTAGTTGCCAAAGATCTTCTTTCTCAATTTCTTCAATAATTTTTTCAATTAAAACCTTGGATGAGCTTTTTACTTCGATAAAAAATGGAGCTTCTTTCTTTTTTATATAGAGAAAAAGTTCAGGAAGAGTCAGAGGCTCTTTATCTGTTTCTGAAACTCTGTCATGGATAATTATAACTTCATTATCAAAGGTCAATCTCGCATCACATTCTATTCCCTCAGCGCCCATCTTAATGGCTTTTTCAAAAGCCGCAATCGAATTCTCCTTCTCCCCGGTTTTTCTTCCGCGATGCGAAATAACCACGAAAGACATAATACCACAAAAATTGTTGCAACAAAACTCTGGGCTGCATACGCTCTTTTCGTTATAACATTGTAATAACATAACGCGAAAAGATGAATTTTAATTTGACAATCACCTTCAATCCTACTACCATAATCTCGTGGTTAGCGTCGACATTGGTGAAAAATTTAGAGAAGCATCAGAATCTATACTAGCTGAGAGAGCATCGAAATTTCTGGACAGAGTTACCCAGGAGTGGAGCGGAAATCCAGATTTTAAATCGCTTAAAGGCGCCCGGATATTGGACATCGGGTCAGGCGCTGCGAACAAGAATGGGGTGGAGGGCTATCTACTATCCTCATTTTGCAGAGATTGCAGCAAGAAATGGAGCAGAAGTAACAGCAGTAGATATAAGAGAACATGCTGAATCTCATAGGAAACAATTTGACTGCGTTGAGATGGATATGGTAGAGCAAGTCTTAAACGGAGATCTCGCCGATCATCCGGCTCTTAGAGGAAAAGAATTTGATATAATTGCGTCTAAAAATTTTGTAGGAGGGAATCCTGCCCCAGAAGTTTTTAAATTGGTCAGAGATGAGCTGGGTATCCCCCTCGATGATTTTCAATCCGCGCTCGCTGAGCAATTAAAACATCTTGTCGCAGAAGGCGGGATAATCGACCTTGACGGAAAAACTTTTCTTAGAAAAGCAAACGGAGAATTCCAAGAGGAAAAGGCGCTGGGAGAAGATATTAAAAGAGAAAGCTTCACTTGAGTCGGTACACTGCTACGCTATAGCGTATCTTTGTAACACTAACTTATATAACAAGTTGGGGCTGATTTCCACAAAAAATGCTGGCCTTGACTCATTGTCCCAGGACAAACCCAGTATCGTGAGCGCTGAGACGTTTGACTTCTGAGTTCGGAATGGGATCAGGTCGTTCCATCTCGCTCTAAAGACCAGCAAAATATTATATCAAATTTTGACTCTTTAAAAAGCGAAGAGAAAGAATGTTTTTACTCCGATTCAATCGGAGTTTAATACTACAATCGACCATTAGTACGGGTAGGCTTAATGCCTTACGGCACTTCCACCGCCCGCCTATCAACCTTGTAGTCTACAAGGGGTCTTCGTCGCCTTACGGCGACACGAGATCTTATCTTGAAGGCGGCTTCCCACTTAGATGCTTTCAGCGGTTATCCGTTGGGAATCTAGCTACCCAGCGATGCTCCTTTTTGGAACAACTGGCACACCAGGGATTCCCCCATCCCAGTCCTCTCGTACTAGGGACGGATCTCCTCAAATCTCAAACGGTTGTCCTGGATAGAGTCCGAACTGTCTTACGCATGTTAATCCATTGTTTCCAATGGCATAGACTATACCTTATTCCTCTTGTCTCGCCAAAAAGCGAGAGTAGGACTCGACGTGTTACCTCAAGTAAATCTTGAAGTCCCTCTGATAAACAGAGAAGTCGTTACGGGGACAAAAGATGATGAGTTAGAAAATATTGATGAACTTGAACGTATGTATTAGTACGTTTTCTTGAATAGTTTAATATTTTAAACTTATCCACTTCCTTTGCTATTCGTAAAAATGTACCTGGATTTATTTTACCTTCTTTAAGTCGATCAATAATTCTTAGGGCTAATTTTAGCTGTTTTCTTTTTAAGAGAACATACGGTTCGGCAAGAAGAAGTATTCGTTTTACATCTTCTAAGCCGACTATCGTATACTCGGCCATCCCATCTTTTCTATCTCTTAGATAGCCAACTCTCAATTTGTGTTTTAACCAACGAAGAATTCTCTTGTTCGTATGATGCTGATAAAACACAATGCTTGCTCGTACTTGATAACCGAAAATGTAGCTTTCTCTTCTAATTAATTGCAAGAAGATTGAACCATCTCCGTCAAGAAAACCAGCAATATAAGCCCTTGTTACCTCTACCATCTTCGTCTTCCCTCGGTGTTGCCCTCTAAGGCCAGTTCAAAAAAAACCTTAGGAGGGTTTCACCGATATGAGTCGAATTTATTGTAGCATATTACTATGCTAGAACGCAATGTATATTTACGTTCTTAACCCAGCTCGCGTACCCTTTTAACGGGCGAACAGCCCGACCCTTGGGACCTTCTTCAGCCCCAGGATAGGATGAGCCGACATCGCTCTATTCCTCTTTTGTTACCAAAAGTTTTGACTATACCTTCATCCTCCGTAATTTTAATGTAGGAGGAGCTAGTCTTTTATAGAAGTTATAGATTTTCCGCAAAGCACAATAAACTTCTATCTTCATCCGTCTTTCCAAACGGAATCCAGTCGATACGGGTCCTGAGCAAAAAATTAATTTTGCGTCGAAGGATTCCCTCGGTATTGACCCTACTTGTTCAAGGCAAGGTGTCCACCGATATTAACTAGTAAATTTATTAAACCAACGCACACTCTAAATGCGTATGAATAACCAAGCTTTGTAGATTGCTCTACAGGCGCCCCAATGTTAATTAAGGTGCCAAACCGCATCGTCGCTGTGAACGCTTGGATGCGATCAGCCTGTTATCCCCGGGGTAGCTTTTATCCGTTAAGCTCCGTGCTTACCACTAAGCCACGGAGGATCATTAAGACCTGCTTTCGCACCTGCTCGACTTGTAGGTCTCGCAGTCAAGCTGGCTTATGCCTTTACGCTATCTCCGCCATTTCCATCGGCGGATAGCCAACCTTTGTGCAACTCCGTTGCGCTGTAGGAGTCAACCTCCCCAGTTAAACTGCCCACCAGACACTGTCCCTTAGCCGGATTTTTATGCGGCAATAAGGTGATGATTACTAATTTCAAAGAGAGGTATTTCACTAACAGGGGTACCGTATGGCACCCCTTCCCTCCTATTCTAAACAGTTGAAACAAGCTCTCAAATGCCAAGCTACAGTAAAGCTCCCGGGGTCTTTTTGTCCAAGGACAACTAGGCCGCGTCTTCACGGCCAACTCAATTTCGCCGGGTAGATGATCAAGACAGTTGCTCAGTCGTTCAGCCTTTCGTGCGGGTCGGAACTCGCCCGACAAGGAACTTCGCTCAATATGTTATTCCTAAGACTTCCTATATCTTAGACTCTCATAATCGCTTATGAGTTCGGACTATATCTTCCTCAATAATTATTGGGGTTCTGCGTATAGTCTCTGAGGATTCTTAAGCTGTCTGATTGACTCTAAACCTTGTGTTGTTAAGTGTTGACGACTTTTCATCATCTCTACAACTTTACAAAATAGTTCAAAATCTTTTATTTTTTGAGTCTTAAGCTGATTTTGCTTGAAAAAAGGAATTATTTTTTCATCCAAATCTTTAAAAGAACGAACGCAAAAACGGTATATATTTTCTTTATGATTGTCATAACGCCTGTTAATAAATATTAAGCCACATTGAAAGAAACCTTTTATCTCTTCTAATACGCTTAAACTTTTTTCTCCCTGCGTTACAACAAATTCAGGCATTACCTGAAATCCGCTTTTACTCGTTTTGTTTTTAAAAATGGAAACTGAAAAACATCCTTCTCCATCTACAAAACCAACTATCCAACTCGACATCCTAAGTCTTTCCTGCTGATTGTCTGCATTAGATGCATTTTTACCTGATAAATATGGATTCATATTACCATAGTAGCACTAAATTCTCAGATTTTCCAGCATATAGCAGAATTTCTAAAACACGATTTCTAAGGCAACGAAGTTAGCTACCATAGAACAGTTATAGTTACTGCTGCCGTTTACTGGAGCTTATATCCTAAGCTAGACTCTTGCGAGTTTCACCAGAGATATTTGACTTACCAGCACTGGGCAGGCGTCAGCCCCTATACTTTACCTTTCGGTTTTGCAGGGACCTGTGTTTTAGATAAACAGTCGCTAAGCAATCTTTTGTTGTAGCCAGGTACCGTATGGCACCTGGCAGGGCATCTCCCAAAGGTTACGCCCAGCTTTTTTGCCGAGTTCCTTGATCATCTTTCTCCCGATCGCCTTAGTCTACTCGACCAATCCACCTGTGTCGGTTTGCGGTACGGTATAGAAAAGCACTTCTCACGAATCTTTTCTTGCAGACTGAAAGTTAGAATCTTTTCCCGCAAAAAAGCGGAATTACGCCATCGCCACTCAGTTAAACGTTTAGACGGATTTACCGATCAAAACTGCTTTATGGCTTAGACCCCCTTCCGGAGGCATTCTTTTTCCACCCTGGTCAATCCTTGAGTTATAACGCACTTTACCATGTAGTCGAATTTCAACGACTTGTCCATCGGGCTACCCCTCTTTAACAAGGAACACCCTTAGGGCCGACTAACCCTCCGCTGTCTTACATTGCGGAGGAAACCTTGGATTTTCGGCGTGCCGACATCTAATCGGCATTTCGCTACTCATACCGGCATTCTCACTTCTGTCCGCTCCACCGCGCCTTACAGCACAGATTCACTGCAAACAGAACGCTCCCCTACCGGGGGTGCCAGACGGTACCCCCCTCTATCTTCGGCAAAAAGCTTAATCCTCGATAAATTTTCGGCGCCAAGTACCATCCTCCAGTGAGCTGTTACGCTATCTTTAAAGGATGGCTGCTTCTAAGCCAACCTCCTGGTTGTCTATGGAACTTGACTTCCTTAAAAACTTAGCTTTTATTTAGAGGCCTTAGATGAGAGTCTGGGCTGTTTCCCTTTCGACTGATCAGCTTAGCCCGAACAGTCTGACTAGGACGTAAACAATTCCGGCATTCGGAGTTTGATTTGCTCCGACAGCTTGCGCCGCCAGTAGCAATTCAGTGCTCTACCTCCAGATTGATGTAACGTCCCGCTATACCTAAATATATTTCGGGGAGAACCAGCTATCTCCGGGTTCGTTTGGCATATTGCCCCTAACCTCAGGTCATCCCAACCTATTGCTACAGAT
>Ga0209542_10000847_pt1 | contig 72864 bp, 65 predicted proteins | sample RifCSPhighO2_01_FD_184028 | JGI IMG/M metagenome (GOLD analysis project Ga0209542, IMG submission 184028) | Soil microbial communities from Rifle, Colorado - Rifle CSP2_plank highO2_0.1 (SPAdes) (version 2) | ecosystem: Environmental > Terrestrial > Deep subsurface > Rock core/Sediment ...
CAGGGAAGTGCAACCTACCGTTGTGGGTGTCACATTCACAAGCGCGCTGTACGGCCATTGCGTGAAGATCTGTGAGACAGTCAAAGCGTATGACCAAAATATACTCGTCATTGCCGGAGGCCCGCATCCTTCCTCAAAACCGGAAGATCTCATCGAAAACACGCCGTATGACATGGCCGTCATTGGAGAGGGAGAGTTCACACTCGCTGAAGTCATGACAAACCCAAAGTCGTCCTGGCATCTTATCAAAGGGGTCGCATACCGTGATGAGCATGGGAAGCTCGTCAAAACGGAAAAAAGGCCGTGGATCCAAAATCTCGATGAGATTCCCGTGCCTCTTTATGAACTTATTAATATCCATGATTATCGGGTTCCGGCAAGCTTCTGCAGAAAGACTCCCGTTATCTCTATTGAGACAAGTAGGGGCTGCGTGTGGGGATGCACGTACTGCACGAAGTCTGTGTTTGGGAGGACGTTTCGCGCGAAATCACCTGAACGCACGGTGAAGGAAATCGAGCAGCTCGTCGCGATGGGATACAAAGAAATCCACATCAATGATGATATGTTCACAACAAACAAAGAGCGCGTGAAGCAGATATGCAGGCTCATGATCGAGAAAAAAATCAATGTCGTGTGGGCATGCCCGAACGGCATTAGGGCGGATCGGGTAGACGAGGAGCTCTTAACGCTCATGAAAAAAGCAGGTTGCTACCGTGTTTCGTTTGGCGCTGAGTCCGGGAATCAGGCCGTGCTCGACAGGATAGAAAAACAACAAACTCCACAACAAGTCATTGACGCGTTCAAACTCTGCAAGAAAGTGGGCATCATAGCATACGGGTTTTTCATGTTTGGGCTCCCCAATGATACCGAAGAAACGATGCAGGAAACAATCGACTTCGCAAAGAAATGCGACCCTGATATTGCGAAATTCGGCATCATGATTCCTCTACCGTCAACTCCCATATATGAAGAATGGAAAGGAACGTATATCACGTCTGAGAATTGGGATGACTACAACTTTCATAAAGGAAAACAGGTGTACAATCATCCAACGCTCTCCTGGGACACGATCAACGCATATTACCGAAAAGCATACAGGAAATTCTACCTTAGGCCAACGTACTTCATCCGAAGAGGATTCCGGAGCCTCACGAACGGCCAGATCATCGATGATGTTCGCCTCGTATTTACGACACCGTGGTTTGGCTAACGATGGCACGCATCCAGATCGAGTTTTTTCGCAACGTGTGCATTGGGAATTTTTCATGTGTGAGCATGGATCCCGAGCATTTTTCGCGCGATGAATCCAAGGCAGCGCTTGAAGGGGCCGTGAAACATGGCGATCATCATGCCCTCGTCAAGAATCTAACCGAGGAAGAAATAGAGCACGCGGTGGAAGCCGCGGCGGCATGCCCCGTTAACGCGATCCGCATCACAAATATGGACACTCACGAGGTTCTATATGACACGGCAGTCAAACAGGCGGGCGCGAAGGAGATCACGGCCCATTACAGTGACGAGAAGGAATTTGTGCTTGATCCCCAAGGGTATTTTCTGATCAAGGTGGATTATGAAAAAAGGCTCCTTGAGATCGCATTCTGCAAGGATCCGAACACGATCTCATATATTGTGCGCGGCAAAAAACCGATTGAGGTGTACCAGACCGTTCTGCGCGAGAAGATTATCACACGGCCAGATCACGCCGCGTATCTCGGAAGAGAGTTGCAAAAAGCACACATTGCGCTAGAACATGGCCTGGAATATGTCCAGGACGATGAATTAGATTTTTCTCGCAAGCATAAGTAACGCCTGAGCGTACACTTCGTCCACACTTATCGCTTTCATGCACATTACATAGTTTTCGTGAGCTTTTCCCCAAAGACATTCAGGCACTTCTCCTTTGTGTACATTTATGCATGGCGAGTATTTACAGCAATCTCCGTGGTATATTGACGCGTTTTTAGCACCAAACGGAGCCCAGCGCACGGGAAGATTCGGACCAAACAAGCCAATTGTTGGAACCCCCAACGCGGCGCCCATATGCATCGCGCCAGAATCATTGCTTATGACGAGATCCGCATTTTTTATGACGGCGAAGACTTCTTTGACGCTCAGCTTTCCCGCGAGATTTGTTGACTTCCGTTTCAACCCCTTTTGGATAGTGTTTACCAACGAAGCTTCTTGGTGCGTTCCCATGAGGATAATGCTGCCGTTTTTTGGAAGGCGATTAATAAGATCTACATACCTCTCAGAAGGCCACATCCTTGACTTACTCGATTCAGCGGCACCGGGGGCGATGACGATTGTTTGTCCTTTAGGCATTCGCCTCCGCATTTTTGATTCAACAGACTTTTCTATTTTTGGGGCAATGAGACCCCCAACCCTTGGCTGCTGTTTGAGCACACGAATAAGATCCATGTGCGTTTCCGTAATATGCTGCCGATCATTGTAAGGGATTGACCGGGAATACAACCTTGATCGGGGCTGATTCGCATAGCCAATTGATGGCGCACTACTCCACGCAATCAGCGTCGAGACATTTAAATACTCCTCAAAATCAATCACAAGATCGTATGCTCTTTGGTTTTTCAGAATAAAGCCAAGAATCGTGAATGGTTCCGTCCGAATAGCATGAATCCTATGAATGAATGATTGCCCCCCATACACGTCTTTCACGCGGTCCGTGCACAGCGCGTCAACCTTCGCCTTTGGAAATGACTTTTTCAGGCGCTCAATGGCGGGCAGTGTCAGCAGCGTTTCACCAATGCCCCACAGCTGAATGCAAAGAATCGCTTTTGGGTTTTTGGGAATCGCAGTTTTTGGTCTTGGCAGTATCCGAACAAGAATGCCGCCAAAGATTCGATCAACCGCCTTGATCAGGGGAACGCTCATCTACGTATGAGGCGGATTGGTGCATAAAAACCTTTACTTTTTCTTCTTCTGCACTTTCTCGAGCGCGAGATTCCGCACAATAGCATCAATCTGGCGCTGGCTCGTCCTCACGAGCGTATACATATAGAATATAATCATTGCTAGGAAGAAAAACCCGAAAATGATGAGCATGTCCATAGTTCTCTGGACGCGGAAGACATACCAGGACATTGCATTCAGGACTTGGGGAAACAGGCTCAGGGCAATTAATGCGATCCATACCATAAGCCAAAACACGGCTTCCTTCATCGTGAACTCTTTTCTCTTGATGTACACATAGGAATAATACAGCATGAACAATCCCACAAATACTCCGATTAACTGAATGCCTTGAATCATCCTCTCAACCTCCACGCGAGCATATTCAACACAATTTTAATACCATCAACAACCGTTGTTCCCTTGTACTTGTCATCATAAATCGTTTTTGTGGATACCTCAGCATAGGTGAGATGGTGCGCACCCACATTCGCTACGATCTCAGACTCCACGCTGTATCCGGAAACGGTCCATTCAATCTTTTCATATACTTCGGCATTAAACGCGCGGTATCCGCACAGGATATCCCGCAGACGAATACCGAACAGGAGGCGTGCCGTATGATTGATTAAAATATTTCCAATCCTGAACACGAGCGGCATATCGCGATTGAACGTGCGATACCCAAACACAATATCATGGCCTTTCAATGCCTCGATAAACTTTGGAATATCTCGTGTATCATGCTGGCCGTCGCTATCAATAAAAACAATCTGATCAGCGCCTTGCGCAAGCGCGTATTCACAGCCCGTTTTCAGCGCGGCGCCCTTTCCCAAGTTAATGACATGATGCAGCACCGTAGCGCCGCTTTCCATAGCGATTTTCGCCATTGCGTCTGTAGACCCATCATCTACAACAACAACGTGCTCAGAGTATTGCTGCGCTCCTTTGATGACAGACGCAATATGCTTTTGCTCGTTCAATCCGGGAATAATAATGAACAGTTTTTTCATGCGAGCACCGAGGAGTTAAACGCCATGTTTTTCTCTGTTCCCTTCCAATCCACTTTCCAAATATAAATATGATTACCAAAGGGGCTTACCTGCTCCGTGAACAGCTTAAAATAGCGCAGCCCGTGACCGCGCAAATAATAGAGCCTTGTAAACATGCCTGCGGCCTGCTCGGGAGAGGCAACAACATACTGCAATCCTTCGCCATTCGGAATCACGATAAGGCTCACTCCTATCGTGTTATTCTGATATGATTTCACAGCGATATCCTCTCCCTTGACATACACGAGCGCGTTGGGATGAAGTACTTTATCAGGCGTTTCCACCCAAGCTTCATTAGTCTGCGTATTCACTAGTACATTCACGGAAACCACCGTGCATTCGAACGTTGCATTATCCACGCGGCTGCACGATGAGATGTCATTCGCATACCCGGGCCAAGGCGCAATCCAGTCGTTTGCGTCTCTCCCTACCCCTAGTGCAGAAATCTCCGCGTAACGTGACTCTGCCTCTTCTGGAGTCATATTAAACTCAGTCTCAAGATACGCTAGGGATTCTTCCTTTGACGGCGTGTTTTTCAGCGTGTTAAATTGCGTCGCTTTATCAAAATCCCACGCCCCGAAATGCCCCCATACCCCCGCCTTCCCAATCATATCCTCGCTTGTAATGAAATAATCCTCGGGAGGGTCACAGTGCGAATACTCAAGCACGGATTCAGCCTGCTCAGCGGTCAATCCATGACCAATCAACACTTTTTTTGCATCATCCCCGTTCAACACGACAATTTCATAAAGCGTTTTAACGGAATGATACGGCTTTTGCATGACCTGGTCAAGCGCGTCAAATGCCTTGTTACTTCCACAATCCATCATGCGCAACAACCCGACGGCAGTTTTTTCATCACTTGTCAACAGGACATTTCCCATCCAATGCGCCATGGGTTCGCCCTGCGACGTTCCATCGAACGTGACTTTTCTATTCCCAATCGCCTTGAACCAGTGCCCAAAATCCCACCAGGAATTAATAATCGCGTCAGGAGAAGCTTCTCGATCGATCTTTGAGAGCGCGTTGTACCATGCGTCATTCATATCCGTCACGGTGCCCACTGCGCGCCTGTTTGCCTCCTGCGCCATTCCTGAAGACCAGAACAAAATGAAGAGAATAAACAGCAGAGATGCAGCGGCAAATGTTTTTTCAATATGATATTCCGCAGTTAATAGCTTCTTCCCCCATCGATATGCAACCCCAAACGTTATGCCCACAGCGATTGCAAATGCTGGCAGAAGCAAGAGCGTCCAGCGGATACCCTTAAAACTGGCGTAAATTGTCGCGATAAACCATATGAGCAACAGCAACGCAAATTTGACGTCATGCTTCCCTTTGGAATCCTTATGGAGGAGCGCTAAACCAATTCCCACAAGCGCGATGACGAACATGAGACTGCCGTCAAACAGGCCGCCCCCGATATCCTGAATGATCTGCTTAAAGTCAGCCTCATTCTGCTCGGCAACGGTCGTGAACACATTAGGCCACACGGTCTTTGTGCCCACATCCTTTATTTCACGGAATGAGACCGGGCTGCGAATAAAACCCTCAAACGTATTGAATGACGTGAACAGTGTGACAAATACCCCTGAAAGGAGGAAGAACAGCACGCTGGCGATCACAATATGGCGGAGATCCTTGTCCTGAACAATCGCTCCGAACGTTTTCTTTTGGAAAAACAGTTCGCGCATAATTTCATATCCGAAGTATAGTGCAACGCTCGCGAGGAGGAACACGAACACATACCACCAGCCACCCCAGGAAAAGGAGTACACTCCAACAAGAAAGGAGGCAATCCCAATAAGAACGAGTGATTTTCTCAGATGGATGGTTTCATACGCTTCCAGAAACACCCACGTGATAACAAGCGGAAACAGTACATTGTACGGATCGGTGTCAGCAAAACCCCCGATCGTCCTTTGAAGATAACTCGGCTGGATGGCAATGATCACAGCTGCAACAAATCCTCCGAGATTACCGGCAATTCTTCTCGTAATAAAAAACGCGGGAATCACGGACAGCGCGCACAGCAGAACAGGAACCCAGAACTCCCAACCCACAAGCGTCATGCCGGGATTTATGAGATGTATGGCGACATACGTGTATGCTATAAAATAGGCATGAAACATGTCTAACGGCATAAACCTGCCTATGGGCGCATACATATACGTGTCATAGGAATATTCTGTGCCGTCAACCGGCGAAATCCTGAGTTCATCACCGGCATGACCATGCTCCAGAACGTTCTGCGCATGGCGATACCAGAAATACGGATCAATCCCAATTAAATACGTGTTGCCGTCATCATCTTTCAGCTGCGCCCTGAAATAATCTGCGACTTCCTGAACGCGCTGCTCAACATCATTATTGTTCTCTCTTATAAACTGATTAAATTGCTCCTGAACAATCTGCTCTTTACGCTGATCCGGAAGGTTGGGGAAATTCGAATTCACCTGGTCTCGAATCCCTGACTGAATCTGAGAATGGATCGTGCCGCGCGCCCAGCTCTCTGTAATCGGAAGGGAGTCCGGCTGCATCCTAAGATACACAGAGAAGCTCATGGCAAGAACCACTAATACTAATGGGATGATGATCCGCTGATATTTCTTCCAGCTCTCCTTGACTGCCGTTAAGGATATCTTTTCATCGTCTTCTGCAGAGAGCTTTTCATGATTTTCTTGAATGGTTTGTTTGTGATGCGGATGCGTTTCATGATGCTCCGTGCTTTCATGCTCCACTTTGTAATCCGGGTGCGAAGGCGCTTTCTTTTTGAAGAACTTCTTTATACCCGAGAAATCAATCCCAATGTCATCCTCATCGTTCTTTTCCATGTCGGAAGAGGAAACGCGGCGATTTATAAAGCTTGTTGATAAAATGAAAACAGGCGAACGGCAAACGATGTTGTTTTTCTGCAGCGTAAGAAGGTCATTCAACCCCGTCTTATTGTCGCGCAGCTTGTTTTTTCATGGAATTACCGTCGACAAAAAGAAAAATCATTCGCTTACGATACCCATTTTTGTCCCAACTTAGTAACTATTAGCGAATAGTAACATCTCGAAAGTTTTATATAGTCGGGAACGATTTCATTTGAACGTATAGGTTCGATCACCTATATTCCAAATCATCATGTGGGGGGTATTTCATGAAAAGATTAGGATTGCTCGTATTGTTCATTTTGTGTCTCATTCCATCAACGTACGCTCTTGATTCATCCTATTTTTTGAGATTAGGGGTCTATGATCAACAGGTCTTTGACACCACGCAGCAATATTCTTTTTTGAATACCACAGTCCTCATAAAAAATCACATCATTCCATATTTCGTTTGGCACACGGTTAACACGTCACAGGATGTGGGCATTAATTTCGACCAAGTTCCTGCGGGACGCGAGCTCGACGCAACGTATCGCGTGGCCGGTTATGCCACTGAGAATTATTATCTTTTCTTTGACACAAACATACAAACCTGCGATCCTAACACGCAAGCAACGTGCGATTTGAATACGGACGGATGGCACACGCTCTGCCAGCAAGGATTCTTGCCAGGTGATCCGGCTTTTAGTATTCCAGATAATTATATCTATTATTGTACGGCGACAAAAACCTCGAATGGCAACACGTTCAACTTCGTCTATGATGACAATCATTATATTTGGGGAAAACACGTAACGTTTGTAGAGGGGCTCTATCCCAATACAGGTTCTTCAACACTCTTCCTCCGCACAGGAACGTATGACAAAGTGCTTCAGGAGACGACAGGAGAATGGGATTTTCTATTCGGAAGCGTGGCCATAGCGCGCCCCGGAGAGACGCAAATACGAATACTCAATGACTCAATTGACGGCGGAGTCAACTTTGAGCACGTCACGCTTAGCGCCGAATATGATGCAACACATACCGCTCTTGGTTTTGGAGCCGAAGAACGCACACTTTACTTTGACGCGGGCATACGGTCATGCAATCCCAATACTGAATCGGAGTGCAACGTCGCCTCAAATGGATGGGCAACGCACTGCGAGCAGGCATATCTTCCTGGTGACTCCTTTTATGACATTCCAGAAAATTATTTTTTTCAATGCAATGCAACTCAAACTGCAACGGGAACACTATTCCCATTCTTCTATGATGATAATCACCATTTCCATGGCGAACATGTTGGTTACATTCAAGGAGTGTACAGCAATGCATACTTATCCTGCGCAGATCCTGACAACACAACGCGCTTTGCCGTGTTTGACGATTTCACATTCACTCCGGAAGTTCAGGATTCACTCCTTACCGCAAAAACAACTACAGGACTTTATTACATTGATCCATCGCAAACTATTTTCCGGGGAGACCGGTGCATAGAGACGACAAGCGATCCTCACTACGGTGGATTCGAGCAAGGAGAGCTCGGGGATCTTGTGGAGTATTGGTGCCAGCTCGATGGTATCGTGAATCACGTGAATGTTGACTGCTCAGATCAGTTTGGCGATGACTTCGTGTGCAGCAAAGGAGCATGCGTTGAAACGCAGCCCCGAAGCGAGTACCGTGTCCGTGTTGGCGTATTTGATCAACACATATATGATGAAGAAGCACAGTATCAGTTTATCAACGCAACAATCAATATTGGGGCCCAGGAAAAAACAGTAAACACAAATGTTGACGTGGGAGTGAATTTCACAGGAGTTCCTAGTGGAGTTGCTCTCTCCACGGCATATGCTGCGCAGGACTATATTGATGAGGAATATCCCGTATTTTTTGACACTTTCCTGAACAAATGTACATTACAGAACACGGAAACGTGTATATTAGAAGCACAGGATCCAAACCTCGTTAATGCAATTCAGGATTATTTATTGACGCATGTGGGTGATCCGAGCGCATCAGATATTGAGCAGTTTGATCTCAACAATGATGGCCGTATAGACATTGCTGACCTCGTGACCGCGCAAAATCAAAGCAGATGGACAACGTCATGCATGCGCGTCATCCTCCCCTGGCAAGGCGGCAATCCAGCAACGATCACATTTTACAATTGCACCGCAACAAATGGAGTTGCAAGTCACACATTCGTGTACGATGACAATCATCCCATTGAGGGAGAGCATATTACGTATGTCGAAGGCCTTGAGCAAGAAGACAAGGACTTCTTAGGAATCATCGCGGAAGCAGATCCTAGTGAAGGCATCGCTCCGCTTGAAGTAAATTTTACCTGTGAAGCGCAAGGCGGCAATGCTCCCATATCCTATGCTTGGACATTCGGAGATGGCGCAACGAGCTCGTTACAAAATCCATCCCACACGTATATGGCTGTAGGAGATTACACTGCAACGTGCGCGGCAAATGATAGAGATGATGATTCCATAGCAACAACTGTCGATGTGGCTGTCCTCAGCGAAGATCTATCCCCGAGCGCAATCATATCAGCACAGCCGCAATCAGGATTTGCTCCCGTAACAAGCGTTATCCGATGCGAAGGCAATCCGGGAGATGCTCCTGCAACGTACACCATCACATTTGGTGACGGATCTGCTCCCGTTGATAATGACTTTTCATTCTCAACAGCACACACGTATGACGCCGCTGGCGAGTACAATGCCACATGCACGGTCGAAGATTCTGATGGAGATACAGCATTCGACTCACTCATTATTACAGTAGCAGGAGATCATAAGCCAATTGCTGAACTCACCGCGTCTCCCACATCAGGAGATGCTCCACTTAACGTCAGCTTGGAATGCACAGGAAGCAACGGTGACGCGCCTCTTACATTCAGACTTGAATTTGGCGATGCCGCAGCTCCCATCCAAAGCACTCAGCCCATTCAAAAAAACCATGTCTATGAAGCAGGGGAGTTTACGGCAACATGCAAGGTCACGGACAATGACGGGGATATTGCAGAAGACAGCGAGAACATATCTGTGAGCGCGTTTGCTATCTGTGGTGATGGCATAGTTGCGGGGAATGAGCAGTGCGACGATGGCAACACCGAAAATGGTGACGGCTGCAGCTCAATGTGCCTGCTCGAAAGCCCTACGATTCACTTTTCAGCAACACCTACGCAAGGGTTTGCACCTCTCACAGTCACATTCACTTGTTTGGGATCCGGTGGAACGGCTCCTTTAGAGTTCCTGCTTGACTATGGAGATGGTTCACCCGTCGTCATTAGTGACCAAGGCGGAATCATAGGGCATACTTACGCATCAGGAATCTTCACGGCTACATGCACGGTGGAGGACAGCCAGGGACAGAACGATTCCGCAAGCGTGGTGATTAAGGCAATAGAGCCGATTTCATGCGTAGATCATGACAACACACAGCTTAACGCTAACTTCACGAGAGTAGCAGATCGCGACCCGAGTTTGCTCATCGCAAGTTTCACACAGGGGAGAGCATACAACACCACGAACCAGATTATTACACGGTCAGATCGATGCATTGAGGCAAATGATCCACATCTCAGCGAGCCTAACGCCCAGATCGGATACCTTGTTGAATATCGCTGTATTCCATTCGGCCGCGAGTTTGGAGCAGTCACGCATTCGAACGTGAACTGTGCAGACCACTTTGGAGCGGGAAGCTTTTGCTACCGTGGAGCATGTGTCGTTCCTGCAACGCCACCTGTCGAGCCGCCAGAGCCAAAGCCAATCAGCTCGTCACGACGCGGCCTCATCATTGATCAGATTGCATTTGTCAACGCAAAGGGAAAAAGTGGGGAGCGCGCGCAGGCCGGAGAAGCCATTGAGTTCGCACTAACGCTCCGCAATGCGGACAAGTTTGACATTAACAACTTGGTTGTTACCGTCGTTATTGATGAGCTTGATATTCACAGAAAAATTGGGCCTATGGAACTTGAGGATGGCGAGCGCGTGAACCTGCGTACAGTCCTTGACCTTCCCGAATGGGCGGATCCTGGGGAGTATGATGTCCGCATCTATATCACGGATGAGCGACTCCACCGCATCAAACATAGACCACTCATAATCGTCGATTGAATCGCAGTGTTTGTGCAGAAACAAACACCATTTATGTAATCACTCGCGAATAGCAACATAAGCGAAAGTTTTATAAAGCAGCGCGTGATTACATCACGAACGCTCCCAGCAAGCCGCTGAGGAGGAATTCGATTCAAATCGTCTATAGTATAATAGGGGGTAAAGATACCATGAAAATGCGAAATATTGGATTTTTGGCAATCGTGCTCTTCAGCATGGTTGCGTACAGCGCGTTCGCAAGCGCTGCAGTGACGATCGAGGAAGTGAAACTCGATAATGATGTGCTTGACACGTCTGGAACGAATTTCGTTCGGGCTGTTGAGCGCGGCGAATCCTTCGAAGTGAAGGTGACGCTAAGTTCTGATATTGATATGAGCAATGTCGAAATTGAGGCAGAAATTGCCGGTGATGCACGCGACGACGTGATTGGCGACGACACAGATGTCTTCGATATGGTTGCCAACCGCACGTATGTCAAAAAGCTCACGCTTCCCTTGACGGGCCGCATGGAAGAGGATGAATACCTCCTGCGTGTCAGGATTCAAGACAGGCGCAACCCAACGGTTGAGCAGACGTACGCATTAGGCGTTGAATTGCCTGAGCACGAAGTGCGCATTGACGACATTCTCTTCTCACCTTCCGGAAAAGTAAAAGCAGGACGTGCTTTACTGACGACGGTACGCGTCGAAAATGACGGCGACCGCCTTGAGGATGGTGTCAAAATTACAGTCTCCATTCCAGAATTGGATTTGAGCGCTTCAGATTATATTGATGAGCTCGAACCTGAGGGAGAGGACGACGATGAAACGACAAGCGAAGAGCTCTACTTGAGAATCCCAGAGTGTGCTGAGCCGGGACTATACACGGTGCGTGTTGATGTTGAGTTTGATGACAGAGACATGCGCGCGACAGAGGATGCACTGATCGAGATTATCGAAGGCGATGCCTGCGAGCTCGATGCTACCGAACCCTCACCGGGTCCAGGAGCGCAAGGCCCTCAGAGCGTGATCACCGTTGGCAGCCAAAGCCAGGACATCACCGCGGGAACGGGAGGAGCAATCTATCCCATTACGATAACCAACAACGGCAGATCCACAAAAACATACACGATCAGCGTCGCAGCTGCGGATAGCTTTGCGAATGTACGCATCAGCCCAAGCAACGTGGTCGTTGTGAACGGTGGAGAAACGAAGTCCATATTTGTCTATGTGAGCGCGCTCGAAACGACTGCGCCGGGACAGTATGGATTCAGCGTATCAGTCAGCTCAGGTGCCGAGGTGCAGCAGATTCCTCTGACGGCAAATGTCGTGCAGGGATCAGCGGTTGCAGCCGGAAGCCTAAAGCGAGCGCTCGAGATTGGCCTTGTTGTGCTGGTCGTGATCCTCGTGATCCTCGGCCTTATCATTGGCTTCAACAAGCTGAAGTCCGATGAGGACGAGCGCAAGGATGGCTCAGGTGCGCAAACGTACTACTAGATTTTTTTCCTTCTTTTAACCTAGCGAAAGGGAGGAGGAACTCCTGAGGTATCATGAGCCGCAACACACTAAGGTTTGGTATCTTTACCCTAGTTATGCTGTTGTGGCTGCCTCTCGCTTTTGCTAGCATTGATTTTTCTGCCACGAGTGTTGAGCGCATCACGGCATGCCCGTGCACACTTCTCACGAGTGCGATTCAGGTTCAAAATACGGGCACTGAAGTTGAGGTTATCACCGTTGCCATTGGCGGTCCAGCTGCCGCATGGACGACGTACGCCCCAACAGAGCTCTTCCTGATGCCGGGAGCGCAAGAAAAGGTTTTCTTATACATACAGGCGCCTTGCACAGCGCAAGGAGCATACGCCCTGATCATTGACCTCACAGCAAATGATGGGCTTAAAAAGCGCATTGAGCAGCAGATCGTATACGACCGCTGCATGAACGCAGATATCGTTCCCATTATCTCCGAACAATCTGTATGCAGTGGAGAGCTTGCGCAGTATCAGTTTTCGCTTGCCAACACAGGCACGTTTATTGAAGGCTATGAGATCACGCCTCAAGACGTCGTGCAATACAGCTCACTCTATGAAAATCCTGTGTTTCTCGCACCAGGCGATTCAAGAATTGTTGACGTTTTTATTCAATTCCCCGGTGATCGGCTGGGTAACATAACAACGAATATTTTAGTTAAGGCCCTCACGTCCGGAATTACTGTGGAAACTCCAGTTACGCTTACCCTGCGCGACTGCAATCCTTTTACTCTGCAAATGGGTGCTCGTGATCCGCAAACCCTCTTTAACGCAACTCAGGATGCTACGTACACGATCTGCCAGGGAGCGCAGTATACAATACCGTATCAGATTACAAACTTGGGCAGTATCAGCGCAGAATTTACACCTTATCTCATGAATGCTCCCTCATGGGCAGCTATTGATCCAGCACCCCTCGCTCTTGGAGCGGGACAATCAGCAACGGGATATATTGCTGTGGAAGCACCGTTTGATTCCGTGAGTGTTCAGCAACCCACGATTATTGCACAACGGGCAGGGGTTTCCCATAGCGTACCATTTACGTTAGATATTCAAAATTGTTACACGCCAGAAATCGCAGAAAAAAGACCAACGCGCATTCCTATTCCTCGAGCTGAAACGTTTACAAGCATTCCGATTCAAAACACGGGAACTCAGGAAGCAACGTATAGGTTCTCCATCCTCACAAATGAAGCGTGGATAACACTGAATCCTGAACAGGGAATTCTTCAGCCTGGAGAAGAGGCATTCGTTGAACTGAAAACAATCCCAACAGCAGAAACAGCATCCGGAGCGTATCCGATCATTCTTACTGTAACCACACAGGATGACTTAGAGTATTCAAAGCAATTCTCACTTGTGCTTGATGGGGGCTTCGCTTGGGAATATGTTGCATACGCAAGCGCAGGGCTTCTCGTCTTGCTTGTTGTCATACTCATCATGCTCATGCGCAAGAAGTCGGCGCAGGTTACTGTAAAAGAAGCAGTGAAGCGTGAGGTCCCACGAGCTTATGAAAAGCCGAAACGACCAAGCATTATTGGGCGCTGGATGTCAAAGGGTATTGAATTCATAAAAGCACATAAAGCAGCAGTGCTTATTAATGGAGCCCTGGTTATTGTCGCGGCGCTCTTATTTTTCTTCCTGCCGGATGTGCTCGAGCTTCTCGGACTTGGATGGGGCTGGATTGCAGACTATCGATGGTATATTGCAAGCTCCGTTGCGCTCCTCATCATATTCATCATCCTTGCCGTGCATCTTATAAACAGACGCGTCAAAAAAACTATGGTCAGCGAACGGCGCGCGGCTCCCGAAAAGATCGCAGCGCCAAAGAAACCGCGACGTTTCCTATGGAACGCGATCAAAGCGATTATTGTTGTTGCATTCATCACGGTGCTTGTGTACTTCTACGAGTACATCCCCGATGTCGTGAAAACATTCTTCCTCGCGTACTGGATATTCTTGATTTCTGGAATCGCAGTGCTTATCGTATTCATCGTGATCGCTCGCTGGCTCAAACGCAGGCCTCAAACAGAGGAAAAAAAGGTAGTCATTGAGCGCAAAGTGGCTCCGAAAATTATTCCTGAAGACGCCCCTGCCGCTATTCGCGTTCCGAAGAAAAGCCTTATTATTCCCGTGCTCCTCGCGCTCGTTATCATCTTGGGCATTGGGTATGTTGTCTGGCAGAGCGTTGACTGGGATCTTGTCACATCTCCTGAGCATTTGAGTGTATATGGATGGTACTACATTGCTGGCGCAGTGATCGCTCTCATCATGATCATTATATTTGTGCGGTTCGGCATGGAAAACCGCAGAACGCAAGTATGCTCATTAGCACCATACCCTGCAGATACAAGCATTTCATTCCCGCTTAAGCCTGCAACCGGCTTAGGAGAACTCACACTCACACTCAAAAAGCGAAGCACAGGAAAAGTCACGGTTCGCGGCCTTGGACGAAAACCAACATTCCTCAGGGCAGCTTCGTTAGTGTACCAGTATGTGGAGCTTGATCCCAGCGATCTTGATGAAAACGCTTTCACAAATCTCTCTGTCCGATTTAAAGTCAGAAAGACGTGGTTGATTGATCACAATCTGAGCTCTGAAGATATTGTATTCCGGCGCTATGAAGACAATGCGTGGACGGACGTCCCGACGAAGATCGTAGACCAGGATAATACCTTTGTATACTTTGAGGCAAAACTCGTGTACTTCAGCTACTTTGCCATATGCGCACAGGAAGAGGCTGCTGAGCGCGAAGCTCCTGAAGTTGAAGAGCCAACCCAGCGATCATGGATTCCATATCTTGTATTGTTTGCGATTATCGCAGTGCTGCTCGGTCTCAGCTATTATATCAGCATGACTGCAATCCCTCCCTCGCTTGAAGAGGAATATTCATCTGATCCGATCCTGGATGCGATCCCGGGGAATTATCAGTACAATTCTGAGGGTGATGTTGTAAACCGAGACACTGGAGCAGTGCTCTCACGGGAAGAATACGCACGATTGCTTACTGATTCGATTGAGAGTATCACCGCACAAACATCCATACGCAGGGAAGAAATTGCACAGCTTATCACGATCCTGAATCCAGACCAGGAAGTTCCAGAATCAAAGGAAGGCCTTCCTACACAGATTATGACTGAGGATATACAACAAACGCTTGATCTCACAACATATTTCACGGATCCCGACGGCGACGTGCTCATGTTTACGGCAATCGCACCGGAGCACATCACGATTCTCATTCAGGGTGGAATAGCAACATTTGTTCCAGAGAAGGACTGGTATGGCATTGCCACAGCAACATTCATTGCGGATGATGGCAAGGGTGGCATCAATGAAAGCACGGTTACGCTTATCGTTCGGGATGCGCCAGAGCCTTCCGGACTCGCGGCTGTTAAAGAACGCGTTACGAGGGCTGATGGCCAATTACAAAGCGTTGGATCATGGATTAAAAACAACTTCAGGGATTATTGGCTGTACGCGATCATAGGAATCATCGTGCTTGTCATCCTCATCGCATTCATCGTCTACCACAAGAAAATACTTGACTTCTTAGAAGAAGATACGAAGAAAAAGAAATAGAAGCATCATCTTTATAAATTCGGTTTTACTTTTCTACAATCTCAATGGGGCTGTAGTACAACCTGGCTAGTATGCGGGCCTCCAGTACTGGAGGGATGAGCTTGACACAACCTTCCCGGTGAAAGCCTTTGATCTGGGTTCAAATCCCAGCAGCCCCAATCTTTTTCCAAAAGCTTGACCAAAAGGAGGGAGTTGAGCTCTCGCTCAAGCTCCCTGAGGAGTTTACGAAGGTTTCAAATATGTTTTTTAATGAAAATATATCGCTGCTTTAATGGCATCTCTCTAACATGAATTACTTTAATTCCTGCCTGCGTGTATATTTTTCTGATTAAGCCTTTAAGTCTTTGAGAATCTTTCTTGGATAAGGACCTTCCGGTTGCTTTTCTCTGATCGAAATTTGATAACGTATCACATAAAAAAACGGTATCATATACCGTGTTTTTTACCAGAATCGTTAGCATCTTTGGAATTTTTTGGTTTTTGAGTTGGAACATAGCTAGATAGTCGTAGACGCCCCTATCTAAAATCACCCTTTTTTCTTTTATGTGTTTCTCTAACTGCACTTGCTTTTTAAGGATCATAGAATAAAACGCCAGCGGATTATTGTGCCTAAATCTCTTCTGTCCTTGAATTCCAAGCCGCTTATTAAGCGATTTTATGACTTCAAATCCAACATCTGGGATTACTTTATATTTATCTCTCTTGAATAACTTAACAAGGCTTGACTTTCCAGAATAGGAGCCGCCGGAGATAACGATGCGTTTCATATATTAACATAAATAAGAGTGGTTTAATAACTTTTACATCCGCCTGAATCTTATCATGGAGATGCTAATTTTTCCTACCCTTTAAACAACTTCTTTCCCAGCAATTGAACAGCTAACACTCCAACAATAGCTCCAACTAGGATTCCGATCCAAAAACCAAAGATGCCACAGGCTTCATAACCCCGAGAATTGAACATATGACAACAGAAGCAACTACATGTCGAAGCGGGTGGCTGATCACATCTGTTGCCTCCATACTGTACGAAAAATATAAAACTGAGCAATCCAATGCTTACAGCGCCAACTAAGGATGCTATGACTTGCAACATCCATTTATTTCTCATGAGGAGCTTGTGATTGTGCTGTCTTAATAAATGTTCTATTGGTGCAATACCAGGGAAATTCACCTTACGCTCAAGCTTCCTTACGTTTCTGCCGTATTAAAATAAGGTATTTTAAACTCACACGCATTCTCAATGTGCATGGATAGAAGAATGTTTATTGAAACGTTGGCAGCGATGGGTGCTGCTGCGCTTAATATTCCAGTCGTCCACGCACAGAAGAATCCACTAGCAGCTACAGAACAGCAGTTTCTCACCTTCGGAAATTGGAGTGCTATGAATCCCACGAATTACAACCCAAATACAGGCACGTATGCTTCAATAAGCAGCATTGAAGCGGACTTAGACATTCTGGTTGCTGCGGGAATTACGGGAATAAGAACGTATGGAGCAAATAACGGATTACGGGAAATACCCCGGCTTGCAAAAGATAGGGGGCTTTCTGTTATTATGGGTATATGGGATATTGACCGCGATGGAACGGGAAGCGAAGAATGGACAAATGCCGTGAACGCAGCATCCCATGTGGATGGCTACGCCGCCGGAAACGAAGGATTATACATACGCTATACTTTTTATGAACTTACCGATTATATCAATGCTCTCAGGGCGGAAACAGGGAAACCCGTTACAACATCTGAAGTGCTGCCAAGGTATAGCGAGCAGTGGGTTTTGGACACGGGAGACTGGCTGTTTCCCAACATTCATCCTTTCTGGTCGGATACGGCGGCAGCGATCCGAGTCGTACGCGCAAGTATCACAAATCCTTCGCAGGCATACACATGGACACGGGCACGGCATGATGAGATTGTAGCGAGAGCGAACGGCAAACTCGTTATTCTTGGCGAATGCGGGCTGCCTACAGAGGGAGCGTCTGGTTTAAGCGAAGAAGGACAGCGCGATTATTATGCACTCATGAATACATCCGGAATGCATTTCCACTATTTTGAGGCATTTGATCAACTATGGAAAAACTGGCATCCCGTTGAGCCGCATTGGGGATTATGGGATGCTTCACGGAATCCAAAGCTTGCGGCGGGAATCATTGGAGATATTCCCACAGGCATTCTGCTGAGATAGTTCCGAGCAGCGAGTTTTTGTTTTCTGTACTCCTTTTACAGTGGTGGCATGAGATAAGGTTTATAAGCCTATTTGCACTACCAAAAAATATGGCAGAAGAAAGCCTTGTTGATCTGTCAACATTACCGAAGCCAGTGACTATCCTGTATGAGTTAGCCGAAGGAAAAGTTGCAGGCTCCGTGCCTTCAAACACTGCGGTGATGCACGCATTGGCTTACGCGGGGATACATGTTCCCGCCAGATATATAAAAGGCTGGAGTCACGTCGGATTACCCGTTTATGAAGAGCAAAGAATTGAATCGATTAAAGTTCTTCATCCGACTGACAATGGATATGTTGTTGAGATTGCGCTTGCAGGCAGCAACCTAACTACACTTTGTTGTAATACTCCCGTCCACATAGAACTTCCTCACCTTGATAGCGATTCCGAACCTTTCTGCATGAGAATGGGAAAGGCGCGAACGAGCTTGACAGCCCAAGAAAAACTGGAAGGCATCATTGCATTAGAGCTTTCTCTCACTCTTTTTAATAATGGGGTTTCCACCGAAGGCCGGATCTGGTGAACTCCAAAATTTTTCCCAATTCGAAAGCTTTTTACATTATGTTCTTCCTTTGAGGGTTATGGAATCCATTTTGCTCATCATAGCATTCTTGTTCAGCTTTGTTACGATGTTTATAGGCGCTATTAGTGGAGGGGTTGGTCTTGTGATGCGCCCGGTCCTTATTTTTTTGGGTTTTCCTGCAGCTATAGTCATTGGAACATCCCGCGTGAGCAGTTTGGTTGGTGATCTCCCCAGTCTCTATTTATTAAACAAGAAGAAGCGCGTAGACTGGAAGCTGGTTGCTTATTTAATGATTCCAACTTCAATTGGGGGCGTGCTTGCAGGATTCGCAACGCTTTCACTATTTAAAGGCTGGCTTGATCTCTTCCTTGGTATCCTGCTCCTTATTGTTGCAATCATCTTATTCCTCAACAAAACTTTTGGAATGAAAGAACACAAATCCCCATTTTCTCCCGCGTATCGCCACATTTTTGCATTTTTTGGCACACTCATTATTTCTTTTTTTGGGACGCTTACAGGCGGACTCGGTCCACTCTACGCATCGCTTTACATGTGGGTGTATGGAAAAAGCTATATTTCAGCATCCGCTCTTTGGCGCTTCGCATCCTATATTGGAACTTGTTTGGCATCAATTGTTTTTATCGTTGGCGGGGCAGTTGATTGGAAGCTCTTTTTTGCTCTTTCAGTCGGCCTTATGTTAGGATCTTATTTTGGAACGCAGTATGGCCTCAAAAAAGGTGAAGAGTGGATACGGTATATCGTCTTGCTCGTTGTTATTGGATGCGCGGTAAAACTCATTTTCTTCTAATATCTATATTCCACTGCCACAAAGCACAAAAAGACGCCACCCAGTCCACGTTCATGATACCATACATCGCTCAGGCGCAGGCATTCATCGTGCAAGTTCCAGATTCCGACCTTGAATCTTCAATTGATAAGGAGCATTTGTTGAAAGCCATGAGGAAGGCAAATCCCGGACTGAAACCGCAGGGGCTTACCATGCTCTTGCGGGAGGTACCGGTGACAGGAGGAACGAAGGCAAATCCGATGCGAAGGCTGCTCGATGTCCTTAATCACTTATCCGAGAAAGGAAGGCCGGGTCTTGAATATGTTGCGGCAATCGCGCAGGAATATGCACACTCACCCGACGTAGAACAACCTGCTCCAGAACAGGGCCCTGCCCTGAATGACGCTTACCTCGGAGATCCCGAGTATCGCGCAGATCCAGAAAAGAAATTTGAGAAAGGCATGTGGTGCACAACGCTTGACGCGGTGTATTTTCTCGGCATCGGCCTTGTTGGCGTAAAGACATATATTTTACGTGACGAACTCAAGGCGCAGCAGCATAACAAGGACTTTCGAATCCCGTATGAAAGCATGGTCAGTTTCCTCGTTACTGAGCACCAAAAAACGAAAAACGCGCGTGTTAATGTCTACGATGCCTTGCATCGCATGGGGCACAGTAAGCTAGAAATTCAGGCGTTGTTAGCGAAATAAATAAGATCTCCCAATTTCGTCCTCGTTTTTTGAATTGTTCCGGGTTCAAACTCCAAAACGAATTTTGATTTGCATCTCGCACTGCGATATGTGAATGGCAAAAGCTTTTTCTCCAGATCGACGACTCTTTTCTTGCCGTCAAGCCACAGCACATCAATCGGATGAAATACAAAGAACATGTGCAAGTCAGCGTATGCCTGTTTTTTGAAATGAAAGATAAGCGCGTGTTTCATTGAGAACGTGAACATACATCCCAGGCCCTTAGCCCATGCGGAATGGCAGTGCTTAAGGTTTCTTGCCAACACTTTTTTCGAGGTTTTGTTTCGTATCATCATCAACAAAGATCTTGTTTACATTGACTTTGCGTTTTCTTCCAAACAACATCATGACAAAAACAATTATTAAGAGCACAATCACGCCGTCAATAAAAAGCATCATGGGATTCTTGAAGAACGGCTCTTTTACATCTGCAGATGATGGCTGCGGCTGCTGTACGGGCTCGATGGGGGTTTCTTCTATAACCTCCTCAGGCAGTGTTTCCTCCTCTTCCTGACCCAACGGCAACACGGTCACTTTAACAGTCTCATGCTGCTCAACAATCTGACCAGCATCCGTCTTGTATTCGATATCCACTGTAATCGGAAACACGGTTTTTTTTGTGACGACGGGAGCGAGAAGGTTCGTGTTCAAGAGCTCAATATAATTTCCCTTCATTAAGTCACCCTGCTTCTCTGCGTGAACCTGCGTCAGGTCGCTTTTGGCTGTAATCTGAGCATCGTAATAATGATAGCGCTTGCTTGGATTCTTCACATTCAGAAAAAAATTCATGTTCTCCCCTGAATGATAGCTGCTCTTGAGATTTGTGACCACGGTGACATTATCCAAAATAACGGTAAGCAGAATCTGCGTAACCGCGCTTGTAAGCTCGTACTCATAGTAGAAGCTGTTCTCCAACTTAATGTTATACGCACCAATGCGACCTGCCTGTATTGTCGCGTTATATGTAACGGTATCATCAGGGTTAAGCGCCCCTTTCCACGCGAGGGTTGATCCTTGATACTGCAACCCCCGAGACTTGTCCACAACAGTAAATCCAATCGGGATGCTCACGGAACTCGAGCCGGAAAAAACACTGTTCTCATTATTCGTAAGATTCACGGAGATATTAAACTGCTCACCCAATGCAATAATCCTTTTGCTCGTTCCATACGCTACATCAAGAAGCGATTGCTGAACATCAAACGTCTTCTTATCTGTCTCATTGACGGTTGCAACGCCATCGAAGTAGGTAAGCTGGGCAATCGACGTGAATGAACCCGTAAATAAGGGAGTTACAGCATACCTGCACGTCTGTTTTTTCCCAGGAAACAACGCAGTCTTCCAAACGATCGTGTCTCCGCTCAGCGTGCAGTCGCCATGAATGATAGAAATCGTAAAGTTTTTGTACGGGTCCTTAAACACAATATTTGTCGCATGCTCATCTCCCGTATTCTCCAACGTCGCGAGCACATAGCTTTTTTTATCTGTGATGAGGTCATCAGGTTCAAATTCCCTTGCGAGGTCAACCTCGGCAGTTTTTTTATAGATTTTGACTCTCGCCTTGAAATAATCCTTGTCTAATGTGAAATTCTTATAGTCCACTTGTGCCTCAGACACGCAAAACTGCAGAAGCCCGTGATCCTCGCATGTGTTATTGTATACAATTAATCCTCCGGTTGTCTGAGAACTAAAGCTTGAGAGGCCTGCCGCGTTAATCGTGAACAGATACGAGTCATTTGCGACCAAGATAGAGCTGCCATGCGCGGTGACCTCGTCATAATAGACTTTTTCTCCAGCGAATACGGTGAGCGCAGCCAGGATGCAAAGCACGCTGAGGAGCCAGAAGAGCTTCATAGCCTTAAACATCGAAATCAGGGTATATATATTTTACTGCTTAATGGAACTCAAATTCATATGTTTTAAAAAGCCCCCTACAGCTTTTCAATCATGGAATTTATTGTGTATCTCTTCATTGCCCTTATTGGAGGAATGCTCACCGTCATAGCACCATGCTCCCTGCCCATTCTACCCGGATATGCCGCACACCTCACAAATGCACGGCGCGGGCAACTCCTAAGGAACACACTTTTCCTATCACTTGGAATGTCCCTCGTATTTGTGCTCCTGGGAGCGTTTGCGGGGTCCATTGGGGGATTTCTCCTTGTTCATAAACGAACAATCCTCATGATTATGGGATTTCTGCTGATTATTTACGGGGTTTTTGTTGGATTGAGTTTGTTCAAGCCAAAGCACTTCAGCGCGAAAAGCAGTTTTGCTTTTGGATCACTCCTCGGAATCACATGGACTGGATGCATAGGGCCCATCCTTGGGGTAATCCTTGTCCTCGCGGCAGGAACGGGATCACAGATTCAAGGCGCAGTACTCCTCTTTGTTTATGGTATTGGCCTCTTACTCCCTTTTTTCGGGATCTCCTACTGGCTTGATGCGCTGCCAAAAACACATAGTATCTGGAAAATCCTTCTTGGAAGGGTCTTCACGGTCCGTTTATTTCATAGACAACTCTACCTGCACACGACACACGTGGCTGCGGGAGTGTTTTTTATACTCTTAGGAGCATTATTCCTACTCGAGCTTCAATTTCGAGTGAGCATGTTCATTGCCCCTTCGTTCACGGAATGGACGTTCTCAGTTCAAGAATGGCTGCTGACTAGGTGACGACGCGTCCTTTCTAAGAATAAGATAAAAAAAGAAAATAATAAGCTTATTCAGCTTTTGCCACAATCGATCCAGCCAGGTTATGCGTTAACGTGCTTGATCCTTTCGTGTAGACGCCACGGATGTCCGCTCTAAATCGGCTGTCAATCGTGATTGCTGGAGCGCATGTGAAATCATACGTTACCTGCGCGCCATCCGCAATTGCCAGGGGATCAGCAGGCGCAGTCTTTGCGCAATCATTAGCTGCCTCATACGCACCACTTCTGTCAACATCAATGTAGATGCTGGAGAAATCAATAGAGTCTCCGGCTCCGTTACGGATGATAATGTTGACGGTACCAGCGCCAGCTAAGCCACTTGTGACCTTGAACTCATCACAGGACAGTCCCGGGATTAATGTACAGCTATTGGGCAGGAATCTACTCGGGTTCAACACTCCGAAATAGGCCAATGCACCAATGGCAACCAGGACAACAAGGATGGCCCAGCCGTACGTCATCAAGAACTCCATAGCGGCTTGTGCTTTCCTTCCTTTCATTCACTCACCTCTTTTATATCATAAAAATGTATACTAGTACTGGAATCTTAGCATTGGTGGTATATAAAAGTATCGGAAGCCATGCTTCCGAGTATCGAAACCGCACGGGTTTCGAGTGTCGGAAACTTTTTTTAAGGGAATAGGATTTTCAGCACGAAAGCACCTGATTCTATTGTTATCAATTCATCGAATCCCCTGCATACTATGTACGGAGTTTCACCTGGATCATGCAGGTCCAGATCCTATTTTTCTTCGTACTGTGCAATCAAGGCCTCAGCAGCTTGATCCGTGATGACTACGTTTTTTGCAAATGGCGCCGGCGACGCAGATGATGATGTTGCACTTGGAATTTTCTGAGCACATCTTCGATCAGAACAGAAATAGGACGCGTCAGGCAGTGTTCCACAATCAAAAGTAGTGTGAACACTTGATTTGCCATCATCTGAGCAGGAGTACTCAGTCAGCACTGCGTCATTTTGACACACATCCCTTGTGAGGAGTGGAGTATCCCCCTTCCCTGAAGTCGTGAGAATATATGCACTCGTTTTGTAACTCCCAACAGGATCAATTGAAGTGTCATCCGTGTCCTTGCACAAGCAAGGAGACCTTGGGTCAATATCTTGGTCAAAACCCCAATTGCCAGTGTTGCAATCAAGATATTCTCTCACGATGTAGTCTTCTAGAATCGCTTGGCACCCCTCTACATTGTCCATGATCACATTCTTACAGAGAAATACTCGAACTTGGAGTTGTGTACCTCCTCCCTTAATGAGCAACATGTACACGGACTTGTCGCCGTTAGGTAAATTCCCTTGGTCACCATTCCCGGTATAGACTGGATAGTTCAGGCTGCCAAAATTAATTTTTTTAAGCAATAAATTAGATTTCATCTTAGCAAAGTATGCCTTCAATACATCCTCATTTACCTGATCACTTCCAAATGTTTGCCAAATGTCCTCGATGATATATTCCCCTTTTTTCATAATCCATCCATTTGATTTAAAAATTCCCCCTCCCGAAGATCCAGTGGAAGTACAATACTCAAACCCGTACTGATCGTGGTAATTCTCCCCTCCCGGAGGAAACTCCTTGGTTGATGAGCAACGGGATAAGATATCAGCAGGATATGATGGTGAAAGAGGGCGCTCTTCAACGAAGTGAAATACATTATTTGATTCATCGAGTTCTTGGTATTCATTAAATGGATCAACGATAAAATAAGCATCTCGAATGGGATTCGTGAGGGGCGCATCATCCCAATTATTGTTTGGATTGTATTTGTCGAAATCTGTACTTGTGCCTATGAAGACCCTAATTGGGCTCAGCGTGTTGTAACCGATTAGCATCTCTGGTGGAAATGTGTGACCTTGAATCCCCAAAGACCTAAATTCATAGATCTTATCGCAAGAGGATTGCTGCAGTGACTCCTTTCTGCATACTTTAATAATATTACCAGCAGGAATGATGTTTTTTCCCGTGTCAAAGAGTTTGAGCCAAAACACTTGTTTATTCGGAGAATACACACTTGGTGCCGATAAGACGGAAAGAATACTAAACTCTGGATATTGCTTAACGCATCTTCCAGACTCGCAACCATAGCTATAATCAAACTCCGACTTGCAATAAGCGTTGAAGTGGTTTACGATAAGATTATCCTGGCAAAAATATTCAACGAGAGCACCCACTTGTGCCCCTCTTGATACTTCATCAGGTGAGGTCAACGATGAATCTCCCTCTTGAATGCACCGGTCTCCCCTGGAAATTATCACACCTGGCTGTTGATAATGAACTCCCGTTACTGTTGTCGCGCGTTTAAAGGATTCCTTTGCTAATGGAACAAACGAGGGATCCCAGTACGGATATGTTCTTGAATCATCCGGATCCTCACAATACACATTAGAGCCGGAAGGTCCGGGAAAGAACGCCATACCCGTCTTACCACCCATCCTTGAATAAATCGAACCCTGGCACGCGACGATCAACAGGAGAACAACAGATAAGATAAGAAACAGTACAAGTTTATGATTCCTCATTAGCATATGATTCACGCCGTTTCAAAATATATAAACCTTTCGAGTGATTCTATGAAATCTGATAACTCACGCCCGTCGCATTATACAGCGCCAGATGCCCTTGATCTAGAATGAACTAACTCGGATTTACCTTAACCGCTTACGATAGAATCCTCAAAATCAAGCTCGCTTTTATAGAAAAGATCTTCTGCCTTTCCAGAGTCCCCTCCGAAAGATTTATATAGATTAACTATTTACACATAATTAAATAAGTTAAATATTGGAGGGAAAAATGCCAACCATAACCTTATCTGTTCCGGAAGATTTGAAAAGGGGAATGGATGAATCTAAAGAAATCAATTGGTCTGAAGTAGCACGAACCGCAATCAGAAGCAAAGTCTCGCAGCTCAAAATACTAAAAACCATATCCGCCAAATCCAAGCTTACGGAGAAAGACGCATTGGAATTAGGAAGAAAAATAAATGAATCACTGCATAGAGATTTAGCTAAATAACATGGAATTTATTATTGATGCGAATATTCTGATGTCTGCTTTGATCGCTAGAGAGGGCAGGACCTACGACCTCATATTTACTGAGCGGCTCAAGCTCTTCTCTGTAGATAAGTTATTGCAAGAACTAGAGAAGCATAGGCCTGAAATTCTAGCCAAGTCAGGACTCTCTGAATACGAGTTTGATGTGTTTCTAGCCATCATCTCAGCCAAAATTGAATTTGTGCCTTATTCTGAATTTGAGAAGTTTGTTCCTGAAGCAGAAAAGAGTAGTCCAGACCCAAATGACACGGAATATTTTGCTTTAGCCTTAAAGCTTAACTGCGGCATCTGGTCAAATGACAAGAAATTAAAAACCCAAAATAAAGTTAAGGTTTATTCAACAGAAGACTTGATTAAAATTCTTCAGTGAACGGGCTATTTTAGCGTGGACCTTATTTCTATTGTGAAAAACTTCTCACGAAACCCCATAACTCACTCCCGTCACATTATATTGAGCAAGATGCGCTTGGTCTATGACGAACCAGCTCGGCGTGAAGTTTATCCGATATAATGTTCCAGAACTGTTCGCAAAGTACTTATGATCCACAATGCTGTTTTCGTACGTTTGGATGCCCTGCGCCTCAAACTTAGCAAGATCCACTAGACTTTCAATGCCATAGGGAGAGCTTTCCAGATCATTCTCAAAGCGCATGAGGAAACTTGGAGCATCCTCGTCAGCAACATAATATCCTGAAGCAGTATGATTCAAAAGATTCGAAACGTACCATGTGCCATTAATTTTCTGAGTGAAATTGCCGTAAAATATGGAAGTATTAATCACATTTGTCAATCTTCCTTGGCCATTTACAATGTACAAGGGATCCTCAAAACCCACAATACCCACTTTCGCTGTGACAAACTCCGTTGTCGTAAACGTGGCTGTCTGCGCGCTGTCCTTGACAATCATCGTTACATTCGCCCGCACAAGGACATTCCACGGGTCATCCTGCACGACATCCAAAGTATTCAGAGTTATATTCACATCGATCCTTACCTTATCCCCCTCAAACTGAATGCGCTGCGCCCAATCCTTAAAAGTAGAGCCCTGAAGGACAGTATACGTGCTGCCATTGATCGTTCCATTAATCATCGCCTCGCGAAACCTCGACTGGACATCATCAACATATGTTCCTTGATTGATCATATACTCACTCAGCGCGAGCACACTCCTGAACCCGGAGATATACAATCCACGGCCGATGTCACGGCGCACATCACTGAGAAAATCGTTAAGGCTCGTTACTCTTGCCTCAACGGTGAGCGCCCGATTGGAAAGCCGCTGATACTCCTGATATGAAAACGCGAAGATGAAAATTCCCAGTATCGCGATTGTCAACAGCGTGAAAAACATCGCTTTTCGGTTCATGACCACACCCTTATTTCCATAATTGCAGGCCCCCACAGGAATGGAATTCCCTGCTCGCCAATAATCTCGGTTTCAAGATCAGCGCTGTCAATGTTCACAATGATTTTCCCATCATTGTCAAAGTCAAGCTTTTTCAAAAGTTGATACGCAGCATTATCGATGGCATCCGTAGGATCAAAAACTCCTGATGCATAATCGCACGTCTTTGTCCCGCCATATGTCTCAGGAATGCGGAGAACCGCGCTCGTATTATCCTCAAAGTCAACAGACCATCTGCAACCAGCTGCTTTTGGGAACACTCCCGTGTAATTCACGAGCGCGTCGATGTGCACCGTATAAATCGCGCGATCGTCAGCAGAACCATTTGTAGAAGTCGTCGCATTCGTTCCTGTGCTTACCCAGACGCTATTTCCGGACCCTATCGCCAAAAGAGAAACCGGGACTTGAACAATGTATGGATCACCGAGCTCTTCATACTGGGCATTGTAGACCGAGAGGTTATACACGGCAGTCCAATTCTGATAGAATGCATTCTGAATCCTGAGAAGATCCGTCCAACGGTTGCCAGAGTATGAAGTCACTTTAAAATCACTCACTTCAATACCCTGAGGCAAGTCAATTGTTCCCGTCGTGACTTCATTATTAAACCGGGCAGACTCCGCCGTAATCGGAATTTTGCCATAGCTTGACTGGGGCACATCCGGAATATACGTATAGCGGATAAACGAATCGGGATACAACACGGACTTAATGTACTGGCCTGAAATGTTTATCGTCTGATTCATTTTCACAACATTCGTCTTGAGCAGATTCAGCGCGATATTCTTGTACGCTTCCTGCAATCCTGTTACGTTCGTGCTCATGAAAAAATGGGAGCAGTCATCACAGCATGCAGTCCTGTTCAGCGTAGCTACGTCAGCGCCGGCGCCGAACGCAACAGCATAAATGCTGATATTGTAATGCTGCTTTGCATAACATGCGAATGAAACTGTCTCGTTGACCGCCTGCGAATCAAGACAATCACCGCTCCATCCATTAATATCCATGAGCCCGTCATTCGGCCCGTGGCAGTAATTTGCCTGGCCGTCGCTCATAATGACCATTGCTTTCGGAATCACAGATACATTCGCCCGAAGCTCGAGGTCGAACTTCGCACTTACCGCATCATCGTTGTAGATCTTGACAGCAATCACATTATCTCCCGAGATGAGATCATCCGTATCAACAGAAATCCCGTTCACATTCCAGTATGTGGCGTTATGAGGGCCAGGATCGGAACTTACAAGATTGCCATTAATGTACACATCAGCGCCGTCATCACTATACACATACAGTTTGGGCAGACTAATACTGTTCAAGTCCTGAATGGCAAACGTTTTTCTAAAATAAAAGTTGCCTGAGGCATTCTGAATGCTGATATCAACATCATCAAAAAACGCAACAATGCCCTCCGTTGTTGATTGCCATCCCCCCGAGGAGTCAAACTTTGCTCCCATATCCAGGTAATACCATCCCGGACCCGTGATATGTTGCGTCACGTCTTGCACGAACATTCCAGTATTTCTCACGCCGTCTCCATCACGGTCAAAATCCCCCCGGGTGTTATCCTGATGCCACATCACGTTATCACTAACGCTGTAATCGTATAGAATTTCAGGAGGGGAGTCTGCAGGCGCGGTGGGAGCAGCGCTTTGGCCCGTGTCGAGATCATACCCTAAGTAATGCATCTGCGCCTGATTGCCAAACCGTGCCTTAATCCAAACACTCTCTTCCGTGTCGTCAGAGCCTCCCGTGAAACTCTCACGATCAAACGCTGCATACCTGAATGAGACGATGGCCTTTCCGCCATTTTGGATGCTGTCGTACATAGCCGAGGTGATGTTGAGCTGGATGCCAAACGCACCAGAGTCAGAATACCCGCAGTTTGTCCCGCACTGCACTCCTCCGATGTCCACTTGCACACGTTTTGAGCCATCCGTTGTCACGCCGTCTGATTTTGCGGAGGGATCATAGTGCGCAGTCATATCATGATCTCCTGGGGCACCATCATCTCCTGTGCTTCCGTATGTTTCGTTTCCCCGCGCCCAATCCCAGCCGTCATTCCCCGTGGAGGTGTAGTTAACAAGAATGCTCAGATCATCAAATGCGACAATCGTTCTTCCCGAGCCGCTTGTCACAGACGCGCCGCACTCAATAGCGTACAGATATGACGTGTTTGTGACATATGATGTGATGTCAAATGTTTCCTGGATTGGCCCGTTTTGGGGATGGGATGCCTGCGTCCATGATGCGGACCAGAGTGTGGATTCTCCTGAAGGATGCTTGAGGCTGCAGTACGGGTTTGCGGTTCCATTAAACAGCGCTGCGTTGACACTATGATTAAAGGAGAATGTTACCTTCGTAATTGTCTCATCGGGAACGGAAAAGGACTGGTTGAGCGATCCTGAACTGCCGCCATTGGAATCAACAATCCAGTAGTCACGCATGCCAAAATAATCCTTGACTCCCGTAAAGCGAATATCCTCAACATAGAAGCGCTCCAAATCCCCATTTTGACTGAATGAGGAATATGAGTACGCTCCGAATTGCACGTAGAACGGATCCCTCATCACATAACTGCTCAGGTCGTGGGACGCGTTGTGATACTGATCATCGTCGTCAATGTTTCCCGCATATTGGCGCAGCGTCTGCCATGATCCGTCATTAATGCGAACATCTCCATAATCCCCAAGGTCATTCTCGCCGCTCAATCTCCATGCATACGTGAGGTTTGCCCGCGCGTATCCTAAAAGATTAAACGTTCTCCGGATATAGCCATAGCTGTCCATATCCCTAAACACAAGAACATCCGTCGGGCTGTACGCTGCATATCCGGGGTCATTCGCGAAAATATATACCTCCTGGCCGGCATCATTCGTAATCCAGTATCCCGGAGAGCGGTTAATACTATTGCCATTGATCTGCGTAGTGGAGGTATAGTAGGATTCGAAATCGTCGAGGAGCAGAACCGTCGCGTTTTCGATGAGCGCCGATGCCTGCACGGCTCCGGAGGACGTCCAGCCTAAAAGCGAAGGGCCATCAAAGTGCATATTGAGAAGAGGAGTCGCAATGGAAGCCGCGGCTGAAAAACCAAACGAGTTTGCCGTGCTATTCATCCCGGAAGAAAAATCAATGGGCTCCGGATGATCCTGCGCCATATCCCAAAGATCCGGATGGAGCGCATTATTGATTGAGGTATCAACTCCTCCAAAACCCAGCACGGTTTTTCCAGAAGGCCATAAGGAGTCGTTGTAACTCTGATCATACCAATTCGCCGGAGGCGCCGTAAATTGATACGCGTTTGTGTATTTCCATATATCATCATGAAGGGGCTTCGTATTATCTCTAATGAGCACTTGCGTCGCCTGGTAAATACCGCAGGAGATGCACGTTGCCGAAAGCGGGACGTAGCTGTCAATATGGTTTTTGAGCTGAATTGCATTATCGCTCAGGTTCATATACTCCTCTAAGACTGATGAATAACTCACGAGTCCAACACGATTCCCTGAAATATTGACGATGCGATCAATAAAGTCCTTGTCCACGAACTTTGCTGTTTCTAAGCGCTCCGCGTCGGGATCAGAGCCATCTGAAGGGCACGTCAGCGCGGAAAATCCCGTCTTATCGATGTCGCATTCATTCATGCTGCCGCTCACGTCCGTAATGAGCACAGAGTCTCCCTGATAGCCACCGATTACGATTTCCTGCGATGATAAATTGCTAAAGCCTAACCGTACGGGAACAGTGTGCCTTGAGAATTGTCCGTAATCGAGCATGGAGAGCTCAGCGTCTGTGAGGGTTCTTAGCTGCACGACGGTGGAATTCGTATCCTCAAACACCGTCGTATTTCCTATCCTGAGAAAGAACGGGCTTTGAAAAGCGTCGCTGTGATTCGCATAATAATGAAGCTGCACCTGCATGCTCGTGAGATTTCCAGGAATATACAGAGAGGTATACAGATTAATCACTCCATCAATGCCGGGAAGATCGAACACTTGCGTTGCAAGACCATTCTCGTAGATCACTTGTGATGTGTCAATCTCGGACGTTGAAAACTCCACCTTCAAATACCCACCGCCGATATAATTGCTGCTCGTTTTTGCAAACCTCAGCTCAATGAGGTTTTGGTCGGGTGCGAAGTTGCTGAAGTACATAGAGTCAAGATACCACTTGTTTGCGCCGAGCGAGGCATTCGTCGCATTATACGTTCCACTATAATTCCCATTAACATACAGATCAAACGCTGCCCCGTTGTTCACCTCAAAATACGCGGATTGGATGTTAAAAAAGTCTGCCGGCAAATAGAGCAGTTTCGTAAGATTCCCATCCCCCTCATATCCTCCAAAATACGCGTACGCGGCATCCTGCTTCGCGTTAATATCTTTCAGAAAAAGACGAGCACTTTTACCCTCAATGGCGTGCCCTGACTCCAGTCCGGAAACCATCTGCTTCGCGCTGGAAAGCTGGTTTCTCAGGGGAGTGTCGGTTTCAAAGATAACATCGTTTCCAGCGACAAGCGCATATCCAAACTGGACAGGAATGAGCGATCCCAGCAAATATTCTGAAAGATTTCGTGCGGTTTGCACGTCACCAACAGCCCAAAAACGGCCGATCTGCTCGAGCACGGTCAAATTGTACTCGGTGAGGTTATGCTGCTGAAGGATTACGGCAACCTGGGAATTATTGATCTCCTGCATGGATACGGAAGAGAAAATTTCAACAAGGTCCTGAGCGTAGTACACTTGCTGCACGTCACTCCTGTTTGAGATATAGATGAGCGACGCCGCGTATAACACTGCGAGCATAATGCTAATGGCAATCAATGCGTCAAAGCTGAAGAAAAACGCTTTTTTTACCATACGTAGATCACCATGCTGACAATGCTCTTATTGTATACCATAAATCTCTGGATTTTTGCGATAGATCCCTCCTTATACAGAGTTTCATTTGTCGTTCCGGGTTTGCCAAAGCCATCACTGCCTTCGATTGTTATGAACGTATTCTCCCGATTCATGAAGCGGATGTAGTAATCACTGTCCGTGGAAAGCAGGCGCTTTGTCAGATTGTACTCATCTTGCGCAAGCTGTTCCCACTGCGCAAGCTTCGTTGTGTTTAAACGCCTCTGCCCATCCGTTACTCCGATGGCCTGCATATTTTGCAGCGTCCATCCATCTGGAGAACCCGTGCCCACGGCAAAGTTCGAGATCGCTTTACCGTCTTCAAGAAGCGTCACAATCCCTGAATCTGAACGCTCGCTCATGTTGATGCTCAGAACGAAAAAAATCGCTACCGTGATCATCATCATGCTTATTGCTATGAAGAGATCAAGGCTCCAGATCTGCGCGCGCTTAATTAACATAGATCGTTCCATTTCCCGTTCGAATACTGTTTAGACCGAATCTTAATTCCCCATGCACTTCAGGAATCCGCTTACTCACGCTGTACTGCTGCGTGGATACGATAACGGTATGATTGTCTTGTCCAACGGTATACGGCGCACCCTGCAGCGACGCAGGGATTATGAACGTACGTGCATACCCCTCGCTCACTTTTTCCGCAGTCAGAATCTCAACCTGGATCATCGATGCAGTATCCTCAAGAATAAGCTGCTCTTCCTTCCTGTGTGTCTGCTCCTGCTGCCAAAATATAAGCGTCATGATCACAATAAATGCCACGAGCATGAAGGACACCATCATAATAAACTCGAGGGCAACCTGGCCTTTTACTTTGTGGACCCGTTGATCCAAACATATCCCTCCCTTGCCTCGATGATGACGGCGCGCAACCCTTGAGAAGCGTTGATGGACCCGCTGAGATTTACCTGGGCGGGGTAGCCAATATCATTTACGCCTTCTTGCATTCGGACCGAGAACACGATCTCAGTGCCATTCACGATGATCGCATCCACCTTTTCGGGAATATAGGCGAGTACGGTCTCACGGCTCGGAGCCCCCAAGTAGTACACTTCTTCCGCGGTATCCACAATCTCTTTCGCCAGGCGGTCTATTTGGTTGATAATCACCTGGTCGGTCACGTCCCGCGCGTAGAACTGCGATATGGCCATCATGGCAATAATGATGACCATGACGAATCCCAAGACTGCAAGATACTCCAAACTCACTTGTCCCCGATGCATGACGCAACAGGATGCTGCTCAGTATTTAAAGTTACGACACTATCTCAGAGTAATTATAAGAATTAATAAACTGCCTTTGCGGTTTGTGTGAAATGAAGTATGCACTCCTTTTTACGATGATGATCCTGATTACGCCAGTAAGCTCAGCAATCACATGTGAATTCAGCGGCTGGGATATTCCTGAAGTTGGGCCTGATAATACGATTCTTCTCGATGGGGACGTGTGGAAAGCAACGGACACGAATCAAGGAGATGCATACGTCCGCCGCATTGTCAAAGAAGGATATGAGGGAATACAGCCATTGGTGGACCCCACGCTCACTCCAGCAAACTACGTTGCGCGGGCAAATGACTTTCTCGAGCGCAATGAAGAGGACCTGCGCATCGAGCAGTACGATGCATTAGCTATGGTGACGACAGTCGATATCCCTAAAACCGTGTCTTTTCTCGGAGAAAGCCAGTACTGCTACAACATCCCGATCATTGGCACATTTCAGGGGGCACTTGAATTCACGGACAGTGAGATTTACGCTATTGTCTCGAGATGGTATGCCCCCGTTGTCTTAGAAGACATCACTCCCGATATACCCCCTGAACAAATTCCAGACAGCGAACTCGCGATCCTTCCCATAGATGACGGATATCGCCTCATCTATGACGTTACCCATAAGGACGGCGCGCATTCATATGTAGACGCTGATACCGGAGAAGTATTAGCAGGACGAACGCCAGAAATGCGACGGGACATTGAAGTTGACCAGCAAACGGTAGCCATCATCACATTTGTCCTCCTTTTTGTCGGGGTTGCGGTATACCTCGTGTTCAAATATCGCCGCTGACTTCACTATTTCAGGATTACGACACAAGTTTAAAAACCACGTCGCCCTGCAATGCGCTATGCCCAGGAAGCTTAAGAAGGCAAAATCCCTGCGTATTCCAGCGCCTGACCGGGCAACGCAGAAAAAGACGAGCCATTCAACTCTGACAACACTGACCAAGCCCGTGGTTATGCCGCCAGTGACCCCCGTGCACGTCCCCGCAAAACCAATTACGGAAAAAAGAAAACGCAAGGGGTCATTTCTGGGAATTCTCCTCGTCCTTGTTCTCCTCCTTGCAGGGGGAGCGGCATACGTGTTCACAACCCATTTAAACATCCTCGCCCAGGATCCTTCACTCCTCATCACGCTTGGCCTCGTTGTGTTTCTCGTGATTATTGTTCTACTGTTTTTTTTCACTCGGCCAAAAAAAGAGAAACCAAAACCTGAGACAAAATCAATACCCCCCCCACCAAATCAGCGCCGGAACGCAGCGCTATTCCTCATTCTCTTGGGAATCTGCGGATCTGTCGCCGCGTATTTCATATTTCCCATAGCACTCATCGCGCTTCCTGCGTTGATTACTGTGGCTGGAGTCGTGCTCTTCATCAAAGCACTGCCTCCCCGCGCAGTGCACGAACCGCTCAGCTTGCCCAGCGAGCGTGAACAACTGAGCGCGGAACAACAGAGCCTCGTCAAGGGCATTAACGTGGCTCCCCAACGAACGGCAGAAGATGCTCAGGTAACGATCAGCGAGAAATCGCTTCAAAGCAAGGAATTTGAGACGGACCTGGACCGCCTCTATACTGTGCTGCGGCAAAAAAAAGTGCTCCATCTCCCCGATATCATCCTCTTCTTTAAAATCAGCCAACACCAGGCTGAGTATTGGGCAAAGGTGCTCGAGGAGCATGACCTTGTGAAAATTAAATATAGCGCATCCGGCCAAATCGAGCTTCACCTGCCAGAGGAAAAACGATGAGAAAGCAACTCGAAACGTACAAGATCAATGCAGAAGGGATTGAGCTGCCTGTTGTGATCACAGGAGGCCCAGGACTGATCCCTGAGTATGAGCTCGTGCTTGTGACGATCGGAGTTGCGACGAACGCAATGCTTGATGAGGTCAGGAATGAGCTTATTGAGCAAGTGACGATCAGCTCCAAAGAGATCCTTGACCCCAAGATTATTGCAAAACTTAAGGCAACATTCATGGAGAAAGCCAATGTAATCCTTATGCAGAAACTCCCGAATCTTGCGGAAAAAGTGCGCAAATATCTCATTGCCCATCTCCTCCATGAGATGCTCGGGCTTGGAAGGCTTGAGTTCTTACTCCAGGATGAACATCTTGAAGAGATCATCATCAACTCAGCATCAGAGCCCGTGCGTGTGTACCACCGCAAGTACGGATGGCTCCTCACGAACATCATCGTTGACACGGAAGCAAAAATTCAGAACTACTCCAACATCATCGCGCGGCGCGTCGGCAGGCAAATAACAACGCTTACTCCCCTGCTGGATGCACACCTTGTCTCAGGGGATCGCGCGAACGCGGTGCTCTATCCCGTGTCTAATAAAGGCAATACGATAACGATCAGAAAATTCGCCCGAGATCCGTGGACCGTAACCGATTTTATCACAAGCAAGACATGCTCTGCAGAGGTCTTCGCGCTGATCTGGCTTGCGATGCAGTACGAGATGAACATCCTCGTAAGCGGAGGCACAGGATCAGGAAAAACATCAATGCTGGGAGTCTGTTTGCCCTTTATCCCGTATAACCATCGTATCCTCACCGTTGAGGACGCGCGTGAATTGCAGCTTCCTGAGCATCTTTTCTGGTGTCCGCTCACGACGCGGCAGCCAAATCCTGAAGGAAAAGGAGAAGTTTCGATGCTCGACTTGCTCATCAACGCGCTGCGCATGAGGCCGGATAGAATCATTCTGGGAGAGGTTCGAAAAGCGCGCGACGCTGAAGTGCTGTTTGAAGCGATGCACACGGGGCATAGCGTGTATGCCACACTCCATGCGGACAGCATGACGGAAACGATCAGCAGGATTGTCAATCCCCCCATCAGCGTTCCCGCAAACTTGCTCAGCGCTGTGCATCTTAACGTGGTCATGTTTCGAGACCGCAGGCAGGGCATCCGAAGGGTCTTCCAAATCGGGGAATTCATAACCACGGATGATGAAGGCAAAGTCTCGGCAAAGCCAAATCTGCTCTACCGGTGGAAGGCAAGCAATGACTCGATCGTCGCTCATGGAGACCGCCTGCACCTCTATGAGCAGCTCAGCAGGCACACGGGCATGAGCATGCAGGAGATCACGAAAGACCTTGCGGCGAAAGAAAAAATCCTTAACTGGATGGTCAAAAACAATCTGCGCACGATCGCGGACGTCGGAAAGATCATGAAGCAATACTATCTTGACTCCGCTATGATTGTTGAGGCAGCAACAAAAAACACACCCCTGAAGAAAGTTCTAGGATAACCATGGTACGCATTCCCTTCTCACTTCTGCCGCCGGCACTCCTTGAAAAAACATCAAGTTTGTTCATGGGACCAGCGGACCTGCTGCTGAATTTTTTCCCATTCCTCAAGCTTAATCTGCTGCAGGCGGAACTTTCCATATCCGCACGGGGTTATCTCGCGCAGTGCCTTGCCGCAACAACGACGCTCTTCATCTTTTTTGGCGCCGTGCTCACACTCCTCTTCGCGAAGCAGGGAAATTATATTTTGGGCATCTTTGTCGCGCTTGCCTTCTCCTGCATTGTGTTCATGCAGCAGCTCTACTACCCGAGGCTCATCGCCGCCCGCAGGATCAAGGGCATTGAGCGCAACCTCTTAGGAGCATTGCGCACGATTCTGATTCAGGTAAGGTCGGGAGTTCCCTTGTTCAATGTCCTCGTCGCGATCAGCACGGAGCAGTATGGAGAGGTCTCTGTCGAGTTTAAGCGGGCCGTGCGCAAAATAAACTCCGGACTGCCTGAGGTTGATGTCCTTGAGCAGCTCGGACAGGAAAATCCCAGCATCTATTTCCGCAGGGCGCTGTGGCAGATCGCAGACGGGATGAAAGCCGGGGCTCCGATAGAAAGCGTGCTCAAAGAAGCTATAGAAACCCTCTCCAGGGAACAGCTGCTCGAAATTGAGCACTATGGATCCACATTAAATCCCTTAGCCATGTTTTACATGCTCATCGCAATTATCCTCCCTGCCTTAGGGATGACGTTTCTTATTATCCTCAGCAGCTTCATAGCGCTCGACGAATTCGCGGCGCAAATGATCTTCTGGGGCCTCTACGGCATGGTCTTGTTTTTCCAGGTCATGTTCCTTGGTATGATCCGCAGCAGGAGGCCAACACTCATCAACTAACATGTACCGAACACTCGCACACATCTACCCGAAGCAAATAAGAGCGAATCTCCTCGAGCTGCTGCACTTTGCGCACATCCGCATTGAGGGGCTTCGATTTCTCGGATTCACTTTGGTTTTTTCCCTATTGCTTTCACTTGTCTTCGCATTTTTTGGCGGAACGCTATTGGGAGTATACTGGGCGTTCCTCTTCATCCTGAGTTTTGTGTTCTTCCAATGCGTACTCTACTTCTGGATACTCCTCAGCGCGGACCGAAAGGGAAAATTCATTGATCTCGTGCTTCCTGATGCATTGCAGCTCATGGCATCCAATCTTCGCGCTGGATTCACAACAGATCGCGCATTACTGCTCAGCGCAAGACCGGAGTTTGGGCCATTGCAGGATGAGCTCAACCGCGTTGGCAAAGAAGTTGCGCTCGGGAGGGAACTTCCTGAAGCATTGCAGCATATGACGACGCGCGTAAGAAGCGTGTTTCTCTTGCGCACGGTTGAACTGCTGATCTCTGGGCTGCGCTCTGGTGGTGAGCTTGCGTCGCTGCTTGATGAGACCGCAGCAGACCTTCGCAATCAGCAGCTCATCCAAAAGAAAATCGGAGCGTCCGTGAATATGTATGTAATCTTCATATTTGTGGCGGCGGGCATAGCAAGTCCAGTTCTGTTTGGGCTCAGCAGCTATCTTGTGGAAGTCCTCACGAAAAATTTTGCCGCGGCAGCGCTTCCCGAGCAGACAACGCTTGACCTTCCCATCCAGTTTTCTCAGGTAGGCCTTGGCATTGATTTCATCATATTATATGCGGTCGTGTCCCTCTGCACAACCGCCGTTTTAGGGAGCTTCATCCTGGGGCTCATCAGCAAAGGCAAGGAAAAAGAAGGTGTCGCATTCATTTTTCCGCTCTTAATGCTCTCACTTTTGCTCTTCTTCATCACTCGGTTTGTCATTCGGGCGATGCTGAGCGGATTATTGGGAACATAACTTTAAATAATTGATTCTTCTCTGGATTCGGTATGGAAAGCATCATGTACGCTCTTGTTGGGTTTGGTCTTGGCCTCTTCGGCTTTTATTACGGATTTGCGCGTCTGCAGCTCAAGCGCCTTATTGAAACAACGCCTACGTCAACGGTGAGGTCGATAGCGATGGGCACCGTTGAGGTGCAGGGCATTGTTGCTCCCGCGAAAAAAACCCTGCTTACGAGCCCGCTGTCGGGAAAACCCTGCGTGTACTATGCGTACGCCGTTGAGGAATACCGGAGCTCAGGAAAGCATTCCCGATGGGTTACCATACGGTCGGGAAGCAAAGGAACGCCGTTTTTCGCCAGAGACAAAACAGGCTCTGTCCTTGTAGACCCTCAAGGGGCCAAGATCGAGATACCCAAGGATATCCGTTATGAGTCGAGGCTTGGCATCGATCCGCCAAAGAGCGTCCAGAAGTTTCTTAAAACCGAGCGGATACCCTTTGAAAGTTTTTTTGGAATGAACAAGACGATGCGTTTCACAGAATCATACATCGCTCCCGAAGATACGCTGTATGTTCTCGGCTACGCGCAGGACAATCCCCATGTGGAAGAGGGAACGGGGCAAAAGAATGAGGAAGATATTGTGATAGGCAAGGGAGGGCGTGTTTTTTTCATCTCAGACAAGCCGGAAAAAGATATTTTGAAAACGCTTTCGTGGAATGTGTATCTCTTTATTTATGGAGGGGCGGCGCTGAGTTTAGCGTGCCTCGCCGTAATCCTTATATATTTCGGGTTATTTTAGCATTTTGGAGGAACACTATGGCTATAGGAACTGGAATTTTCATTGGCGCGATTGTCGTGCTTGTCGTTATTGGAGTACTGGCGTTTTTTATCGGCGTATACAATACGCTTGTCCGTTTGAAGAACGACATTAAGAAGTCGTTTGCGAATATTGATGTGCTTCTCAAGCAGAGGTCTGATGAGCTTCCGAAGCTGATCGCTTCCGTTAAAGGGTACATGAAGCATGAAAAGTCAACATTGGCTGAGCTGACGAAAGCAAGAACGGACTTCCTCAAGGCGAAGACGCTTGCGCAGAAGGCACGGGCTGATGATATCATCTCCGGAGCATTGAAGACGATTTTCGCAGTCGCTGAGAATTATCCGAATCTCAAAGCGAACGAGAATTTCATCCAGCTGCAGGGCAGGATCTCAGGTATTGAGAATGAGCTTGCTGACCGCCGGGAGTTTTATAACGATTCCGTGAATACGTACAACATCAGGATCCAGAGCATTCCGGACGTGTTTATCGCAAGGATGCTGCGTTATACCTCTGAGCAGTTGTTCAAAGCGGCAGAATCTGATAAGAAGGACGTAAAGGTTGAGTTTTAGTCAAACCGGCCTTTCACTTTATATTCTTCCTTATTGAGAATCTTGTGCAGTTCAGCGTGATATTCCTTAAAGCGCTGCCTTCTTGATACTCTCAGGATGAGATAGAGCACAACAATAACGTACGCTGCAATCATAATCTTCGTATCAAGCATTCTAGCCTCAATCATTAAGCTGCTTAAATAGTTTGCGATTTGGATTTCTCCCAGAGCATTTCACAACCTTTTTATACCCTCTTTTTATGGACACGCTTATGGTCAAGAAAAAGGTGGAGACCGCGCGCGTTCCAGTGGGAATTCCTGGATTTGACAAGCTCGTTGAAGGTGGCTTAAAAAGGGGATCCGTGAATATGCTTGCGGGGTCTGCGGGTTCCGGCAAAACAATCTTTGCCATCCAGTTTCTTCTCGAGGGCATCATGAACCATAAAGAGCCCGGAATCTACATCACGTTTGAGGAGCACAAAGAGAAAATTTACGAGGACATGATCGTGTTCGGATGGGATCTCGCGAAGCTTGAGAAGGAAGGCATGTTCATGTTCCTCGAATATAGCCCGGAGCAGGTGAAAAAAGTTATTACGGAAGGAGGAGGCATGATTGACACGCTGATCGAGAAATCAAAAGCGAAAAGGATTGTGATAGATAGCGTTACTTCGTTTGCCTTGCTGTACCAGGACGAGCTTGCGAAGAAGGAAGCGGCGTTGGCTTTATTTGAAATGCTGAACAAGTGGGATGTGACCGCATTGTTAACGGCGCAGGAACGCCACATCGACCAGGATTTTCTCGAGTCGAATGTTGAGTTTGAGGTTGACTCAATTATTGCGATGTACCATGTTAAAATACGCGGACTGCGCAGGCGTGCTATAGAAATTCTCAAGATGCGGGGAACGCATATTCCGAACAAGACATACGCGATGCATATTACTCAAAAGGGCATTGTCGTTGATCCGAACGAGGTTGTGGTGTTTTAGTTCTTTGTTGTTTCCATCTCCGAAATGTTTAAATACGAATACCCTTTGGAATGATCATTAACTCCATTTCAAAAAAAAGGTGATACAATGAGAATTTCTGCGTTTGTTTTATTAGGAATTGCTGTCTTGATGCTTGCGGCGTGCAACGCGCAAAAAACAGGCGAAGCGGCCATTATAACACAACAAGGAGCGGTGCTAGCGAGTGGCGGTTATGTTGAGTGGCAAGATGCCAAATTGCGTATACAGGGCGATTCGCTGGGGTGGAGATTTCAAGATCTTTCATCTGGAAAAGAGAGTGCAACGCTTACTAGGAATGGTGCACTAAAGATTTATGGGTCTGACTTGAGCTTTGCGCGTTATGGGTTGAACGAAAAGTCAAGCATAACGATGGATAGCTCCGGCGGATTAGTCATTCGTCCAGCAGCAGAAACCGTTACAATCCCGGGAACGATTATTCTCCAAAACCGAAAGAGTCCTGGAATCTATGGAAAATTCTACACAGATGATCTGGGCATTGTTACACTGTCGTCACCCACTGATAAGACTCAAATCATTGGCGGTCTAGACGTCAAAGGACCGATTACACAATATGGACAGCCGATTGGGGGAGGAAGTGGATTGACAAAGCAGGATGTGCTTAATATGCTGGCGCAATGCGATATGTACAGCATGGATACACTTTGCAGCTATCAAAATGGTAAAATTGTTTGCAGATCTGATTCGATTTTTGGCGTTATTCCTCAAGATAGCAATGGTCTTACCACGGCGGGTCAACTATGTGCCAAGATTCAAAAGACATGTATTGCAGCTCTAACCCGTTGGGGCGATAATGGGAGGCAATTCACCGAGCTGTCTGCCTGCAAATTGAAGACGGATCCGAGTGTGCTGAGGTTCACATGTTGCACGGCATAATTTTTTCTTTTTTTTAGAATAGGCTCACATTTGAATCTTCCAACTCTTTTAAAGATACCAACCATATTCATTACTAATATACAAGAAGTTACATTACCAATGGAAATGATATTTACTCGTAGAAAGGAAAGTCCGATATCTCTCTCCTTTACCAAAGGAAAGTAATCGCTGGTTATTTTAATCAGTATTTTGGCAGTTCATTCAATGCAGTATGTCTTTTCTAGTACCTATACTGCTCCGCCTTAAACGGACCTTCCTGTTTGATTCCCAGATAGTCTGACTGTTTCTTTGTAAGCTTTGTTAGCTTTACTCCGAGCTTGTCCAAATGCAGCCTTGCAACTTCTTCATCAAGTTTTTTTGGCATGACATAAACCCCAACTTCATGCTTATTCTGCCAGAGATCTAATTGCGCGAGGACTTGGTTTGTAAACGATGTTGACATGACAAAGCTCGGATGGCCTGTGGCGCATCCTAAATTACATAATCTGCCGTCAGCAAGCAGGAAAATTGCGTGCCCATCCGGAAACACATATTTGTCCACCTGCGGCTTGATATTGACTTTTTTTATGCCCGGGAATTTTTTCAGCGCGTCCACCTGAATCTCGGTGTCGAAATGGCCAATGTTGCACACGATTGCCTGGTCCTGCATGGTTTTCATGTGGTCAATCGTGATGACATCGCAGTTGCCCGTCGCGCTGACAAAAATATGAGCCTCTTTGATAACTTCATCAATGGGTTTTACTTCATATCCCTCCATGACCGCCTGCAGAGCGTTAATGGGATCGATTTCAGAGATGATAACGCGGGCTCCAAATCCCCTCATGCTCTGCGCGCAGCCTTTACCCACATCGCCATAGCCCGCAACAACGACGGTTTTTCCGGCGATCATGACATCCATCGCTCGCTTCAAGCCGTCCGCAAGCGATTCCCTGCAGCCATACAGATTGTCGAATTTTGACTTTGTGACGGAGTCATTAACATTAATGGCGGGGAAGATTAGCTCACCTTTGTCCATCATCTGATACAGGCGATGCACGCCCGTTGTCGTTTCCTCTGAAACGCCTTTGACTTCCTTCGCCATCCTCGTCCAGAATGTGTTATCCTTCGCGTACTGCACTTTGAGGCAGGCCATGAGCTCGCGATAGTCCTCACTCTCTTTGCTATATTCCTTGTCAAGGAGTTCAGGATTTTTTTCTATCTCAACCCCCTTATGGATCATTAAGGTTGCGTCTCCGCCATCATCAACGATGAGCAATGGACCTTTCCCTCCAAAGTCAAGCGCTTTTAAGGTGAACTTCCAGTACTCTTTCAAAGATTCTCCTTTATAAGCAAATACAGGAATTCCTGCCTGCGCAATGGCAGCTGCTGCCTGATCCTGCGTCGAGTAGATGTTGCATGAAGCCCAGCGGACTTGCGCCCCTAACGCCGTCAATGTTTCAATAAGAACAGCAGTCTGAATCGTCATATGCAATGATCCTGTGATTCTTGCGCCAGCGAGCGGTTTTTGCTTTCCGTATTTTTCCCGGAGAGCCATTAAGCCCGGCATCTCATGCTCGGCAATCTCAATCTCCTTTCTTCCGAATTCTGCTAATTTTATGTCGGCAACCTTGGAATCATGACTCATAATATCACCGTCGATGCGTAATTGTGGATATTTTATATACATTCTGGCGTTAATATTGGAAAATTTCCAATAAAAATGGCTATTTTTGGACAAATAACGAAACATTTAAATATTTCTTAAACAGGACAACCCTATGAGCGCCGACTTTTGGAGCTCTCTGAAAATCAACCCCCAACTTCACTATTGACTTCGGCGTGCTCATTTCTGTTTTTCAGGGAGTTCTTATTTTTATTTTATGAGACGACAAGGAAACCCCGGAAAGCGAACGGGGGGGTGGGCTTTAGACGTCACTCTGGACGAAAAAGACCACAGCATTCTCAATTTACTGCGAACGGATTCCAGGATGCCCATCCGTGACATTGCCAAAAAAACAGGCATTCGGCCCAGCACGGTGCATCAGAGGATCCAGAGGCTTAGGACTTCTGGAGTCATAGAGAAATTCACGATAAAAGTGAATAACAAGGCGTTTGGAGAGAATTTCATCGTGTTCATGCTTGTGACGACGGAAGGAGAGCTCACGAAAGCGTTTACAGAGGATCATAGGCTCAAAGAAATGTTTGGAATAACTGGAGAATATGATCTCTTGCTCAAATTCAAATTTAAAGATGTGAATGAGTTTAATGAGTATATTATCAGCGCGCGCAAGCAGGCCGAAATTAAGAAAACATTGACAATGGTTGTGACGACGACGGTGAAGGAAGAGCTTTAAATCGTTTTCAAAAACTCTTCAACATCGTTTTTAATATTCTTCTCAAGCCTACCGCCTAATACCGTAACGATCTTTGAAGCGACATAACTGCCAATATGTGCGGCTCTTTCGGGGGTTTTGCCCTTTGCGAGGCCATAGAGGAATCCTGCCGCAAACAAATCTCCAGCTCCTGTCGTGTCAAGAGGTTTGACATAAAAACAAGGAATACTTACAGAGCTGTCTTCAGAGCATACGAGTGATCCTTTATCCCCGAGCTTTAAGATGACGAGTTTCACAAGATGACGAAGCATTTGCACGGCATTATCTCCTTCTTGGCCAGTAAACTCCTTCGCTTCATCTTCATTAAGGAAAAGAATATCAACATACGTCTTGAGAATCGTTTTGAGATCACGATGAATTGCAGCAATCAAATGAGGAGAACCTATGTCTAACGCGGTTTTTGCACCAAAGCGTTTTCCCAGATCCATAGCCTTAATCGCGCTTTCTCTGCCAGCCTCGTGCTCAAGGAGATAGCCTTCGATGTAGATGACAGCACATTGTTCTACATCTTCTTCTGTTACTAATCCTTTATGAATCTCGCGCGCTGCCCCAAAGCATCCAGCAAATGAACGCTGCCCGTCTGGCGTCACGAATGTGAACACGTGTCCCGTGTTGTGTTGCGATCTCGCAAGACGCACTGTAACCCCTTCATCAATAAGCTGCTTCTCGAACAAGTCTCCAAACTCATCATTTCCGACACAACCGCAGTACAGACACGGAATTCCTAAGTGTCCAAGCGCGGCAAATGTATTTGCGGTGCTTCCTCCAGAAACTATTTTTTTTGGATGGTTCTTAAAGCGCTCAAAGAATTTCTTGGACTCAGATTCTTCAATAATTCTCGCTGAGCCTTTTGGAATGTTGAGCTGACTGAGATCAGCATCACTGAGCTCAATGATAATATCGACCATGGCATTTCCGATGCCGTACGCCGCATATTTTTTCATATTTTTAGAAAACGTTGCGCGATATAAGAACCTTATGTTTTTTTCAAACGCTCATATTCATCGGAAAATAACGATGCAATCACAGGATCGCGGATAATCACCATATTCTCGTCATTCCGCTCATCCGCGTTTTCGGAGGGATTGAATGAGCCCGTGATTACTGTTTTTTCATCAATGATGAACACCTTATGATGGAGCTTTCCCGGGTTTTCTTCAATCTTGATATCCATGCCTTGCGCTTTAAGTCGTTTAGCCTGCGAAAATCTGCTGTTTTGCGACTTGTCGAAAATACCACTCACGTCAACTCCGCGCTCGTGCGCGAGAATGAGCTCGTTACCGACACCCGAATGTGTGAATGAGAAGACCATAAATTGAATGTTTGATTTTGCTTTCTTTATCTCATTCCGTAAACGTTCAGCGCAATGATCCTCGGGACAGAAATATACGTTTACGTTACCGAAAGAGGATTTCGAACGGTTCCCCTTTCCAAACTTGCCCTGCCAAAGCTCAGCAAACTCAGTCTCGTATACTGAAGCCATTTCCGCGGAGTCAAACACGACGAGATTATTATCATTCACATACGCGTCATTGTACGTTGGATTGAATGAACCCGTTGTCACGGTTTTTCCGTCTATGACGCAGAACTTATTATGCATGAGCTGCGAGCCTTTGTTTGTGCGCAGTTTGTCCTTTGGGAGGATGGATGGATTGTAATTATCCCGGTCCATTACCAGTTTTACGTCATTTGTTTTGCTTTTTTTCTGCAAAACCGCAATGATTTCAGGGAGGTCAAGATCATAAAAAGCGCAGTGGAGCGTCGATTTGGCTGAACTCAGCTCGGATGTTAGAGTTGTTGTGCAGTTTCCGGATTGGCAGAAGGTAACTGTAGAAGGGATATACTCCTGAGCGCAAGAACTGAGAATCAAGGTACTTAGGATGATAAAAATCTGGTGCGCATTCATTGCAGTAAATGACCGAGGTGATATAGAAAATCCTCCATGTCTTCAATCAATTTCGCCGCTTTTTGAACGCTGATATTCTTTCCATCATACTGGATTCGGTTCCTAATGATCCTATATGTGTCAAATCTTGACGCCAGTGCGTCATTCTTTAGCGTTTGTTTGATAAACTCAACCAAGCCAACATGAGTATAAACCCTATATCCATGGAGTGCTGTAAGCGCCTCAATGCCGGCCCTAATACTGTCATAAACCAGGCACACTTTCGTGGATGCACTTTGCTCCGTTAATGGAGAATCCTTTTGGAAATGGTAATGATCGAGATATCTTGTTTTAAGAGAGGAGTACCTATTAAAATCAGCCTTTGTCTTTTTTCCCTCCCAGCTCATACCAATTACCTCTCAATATGAATCCATTCGTCAAGCTGTACAGGAAGGGGTGTTTAATTTCGCTTACGCTCTTAAAACTGAAAACATGAAGCTCCCTACCGAACGATTTCCGAAAATTTTGAAGGTTTATCGGCTCATCTACCCTCACGACCGCAATATCTACATCAGAACCGGAAGAAATTTCTGCCTTTGACGCAGATCCATACAATATGATGAGGGGGTCAAGCGCTTTTTCTTCAATATGCCTTATGATCCCTGCGTTTTTAATCCTATGGTACCAATATATGCGGCATAAATGAATAAACACTGGCTCATCCCTCTGAGCAAAATAGAAAATGTACGCACGAAAGCGCTCCTTTTGCAAAAGATTGTTTTTATGATAGGCTTCCAGATGCTTGGATGCGGTTGGCGCGCTAATGCGCATTATTCGCGCATACTCTCTGACGCTGATTTTCCGGTAATTGTCTTCAAAGAATGGCTTAAGATTGTTAATAATATCTAACATATGTTAAATAAAAATGACATTGATATATAAAGATTGCGCAGTGCGTTTCCAAAAGCTTATAAACAAAGGAAAAAGGATACAGAGGAGGTGATTGAATGCAGATGAAGACAGTTCTGTTTATTATGATTTCATCGTTGATCCTGATTGCACTGGGGTGTACGGTATCAAAAATAGGAAAGGGGCCCGAAGATGAAAATCTACTGTGCCCATCAGGTCAGTGTTGGGATGGAAACTCCGGATGCAGATCGATTGGTAATGAGCGAACTAATTGCGTTGGCGGTGGAGGATGCACCAGAGTAAGTTCAGAGCCGGAATGCAGGGACAGCCCAACATGCTACGTTGCTTGTGCCGGTCAGCCGATATGATATGCAAAGCCAGAATGTATATATATTGAATTTCTTTTTGCTCTCTTATGAAGCTTAATCTCTTGCTTTTATTGGGAATCGAGTCATTTTTGTTTTTATTCATCACTTTTCCTTTCCTCACCCAGAACGCATTGCTTAGCGCAGACATGCCCGGGCATGTATATGACGCATGGTTCACCAAAACAGAATTATGGCCTGCTATGACGGGCTGGAATCCAGAGTTTTACGCAGGATATCCGCATCATCAGTTCTATCCGGGACTGTTTTCGTGGATTGTGGCTGCGATGAGCTTCATCTTTCCACTGGAAATAGCGTTTAAGCTCGTTCTGAGCATTGCGATTCTAATCACACCGTTATCTTTCTATTATTGCGCGCGAAAATTCAAATATGCGGGATTGCAATCTGTAGCAATATCGGTGCTCATGACAGCCGTACTCTTTATACCGTATCGGTATATGACGGGGAATTATGCGCCGGGAGCCACGTTCGTCTCAACATTTAATGTTGGCTTAGTCACGAATGCGCTTGCATTACCCCTCCTTTTCTTCTATCTCGGAGCGCTGCACGAAGCATTTAAGACGAAAAAGGTTATTCTTGTTTCCGTGCTCATGGCGCTGCTTGTGCTCACGCATGTGTACATCGCGCTTATCGCGGCATTGGCATTTGCAGCATACGCAATCATTATGCTAAGGAAGAAAGAAGACGTGATTTTTTCCCTCAAGCATGTTTTCCTCACATTTGGCCTCACTGCGTTCTGGGTGATACCGTTTCTTTTGACTGCCGGGGCATCGAACTTTGTGTATATTTATCTCCCCCTAACAAAGGTCACGATAGGCATAATACTTATATGTCTGGCATTGATGGGATGGCTCATTCATACAAAGCAGGATGAAGAAATTCTTCCCTTGATCAGCTTTTTCTTCGTGCTCCTGTTTTTCGTGCTCATAGGCAATCTCATGAGCATCCCTATGCATGTGTACCGGCTCATGCTTCTGGCATACTTAGTCATGCCGTTCTTTCTCGTCAAAGCGCTCTCCCACAAGTACGCTTTAGCCTTGTATTGGATCATTGCAATAGTCATCGCTAGTATATTTTATTCGACGATAAGTCTTCATGGGCCGGAGCCAGTCAACATTCCAGACATAGAGCTTCCTGAGGGAAGGTATTATGCAGTTTCCCTACCTCAGTATTTGCAAGGGCATCACAGCCTTAGACATCTTCTTCCTATGCATGTGCAGAATGAGGGATCAATTGGCTTACTCGTCGAATCGGCGAATAACGGGAGATATTTCCAAGAGTTCGGAAAACTTGTTGATCCAAGGGAGCATGAATGGGGAATATGGTTATCCTGGAATACGCTGAGAAATCTCTCCGCTCAGGAAAAGCAGTCACTTATCCTCTCACGGGCTCAATTGCTCAATATTAACACGATCATAAGTCCTGTTGAGCCTCGTGTTCCATACGAAGTGTCATATCCCGTGTTTTCGCTCAATGACACACAGCGCTTTTGGATTTTGGAAGATCAATATGTTCCGATCCAAAGCGGGGCCAAGTACATCGTTTTTCTCAATACCACCACATTCTCCATTGACTATTATGGCAATCGCTATGCTCAGTATATTGTAAATGAAACTCCCACGGAGGAAGTTATATCATTCGATACGAATGATTCGGTGCTTCTTAAGCGGTATGACACGTATTATGCGCCCGTGCTCAATGGCACTCCAGCGCAGCGTATCACGGGCGAGATCATCGCACAAGGATTTTTGCCATCATGGAATCAGACGGTCACGAAGAATGTATCTGTTCAATATATTGCTTATGTGATTGGAAACAGCCCACTTATTGATGTGATCAATTACACGCCTGATACGATATCATCAAACTGGACTGATAAGGTGAATGCATGGTGGCTCAATGCGAATGAGACGAAGGTTTACGTGCATACGGGCGATAAACTTCCTGAATACACTGGAGTGGGGAATGAAAGCATTACAGTTCTTGAAAAAGAACGAGAATATATACGATTTAACGTTGAGGCAGAACATTCAGTCCCCATACTCATCAAAATGAGCTATTTTCCATACTGGAAAGCGTACGTCAATGGGGAGGAAACGAAGATTTATGAAGTTTCCCCCCATTTAATGATGGTGTATGGGAATGGGATGGTTGAGATGCGGTATGAGCCCCTATTTATTACTATTGTATCACTACTTCTTTCTCTTTTTTGCCTTTTTCTTGTTTTGTCGTGGACTGTTCAAAAGAGCAATAAGCGTCCAAAACGGAATAATAATAAAAAGTTGTCGGACGGTATAATCAAGCAATGAATGTATAAGCACAGCGACTATTCCAATCAACAACATGTAATCAAGACTATTGCCTTTTTTTCGAATCTTTATGAATCCTGTGATCAGGATTAAACTTAAAATAAGAAAAAGGAGGGATAACCCAATGACTCCTGCTTCCGAACCTATCTGTATATACCAGTTGTGTGCATGCTCATATGTGGTCCACGGTTCAATACCTTCATCATAATAGTTTTTTAAGTTCTCATTATATCTTCCGATGCCAACACCAACTAGGGGAGTCCTCTCTGCCATGTTTATTCCCGCATTCCAAAGATACCATCTCCCCTGCAACTTCCTCTGTACGGTAAGAGGATCTCCAATAGCAGCTGTAACCAAAAAACCAATAATGAGCAGCAAAGGTATTATCATAAGGACTAATGAATATGTCCTTGCTGATTTTACGAGTTTCAATCTATGATTAAGCCACAAGGTGCCACCATACACTCCTCCAAAAATTACGCCAATCCACGCACCCCTCGAAAAGGTCGTGGTGAGCCCAATCACACCAAGAATGATCGCAAGCTTAGATATCCACGAGTCCTCTTTATACAAAGCAAAAGCCAGAGGCAAGAGCAATATCAAAAATGTTCCATAAGAATTCGGATCAAAGAACAAAGAAGTTGCCCTATTCTTTCCATGATAAAATTCACTTTTGTCAATTAACATTGAATCAAGGATCCCGTATCCTGCAATAAGGATCAGACACACAACCAGTGTTGATACTATTAATTTTTTATCCAGTATCTTGTTTTGTAAACCGTCCGTCACGAGAAAGTACACAGCGATCCCTTGGACCACGTACATTAGAGAAATTACAGGCAAGTGGCCATAATTTGAAATGAAATTTATGAGCATCCTGAAACTGTCCAATGGATTGGAAGCATGCACGACATATGTCACCAATAACCACCCGCCAAATACTATCACAGCCTTGTCGAGGGTTATAATTCTCATGGACTTTTGATCCACCACTTTACGATACGACCATACCGACAACAGCAGCAAAATCATCAGTGATGCTCCGGGCAGTGCATCCGTCATGTGTCCTGGCGCATAGAGTGGCATGAAAGGCGCTGTCAGCAGAAAAAAGTACACCGCTTTATCATAAAAAAACCAGGCCAAAATTAGAAACATTAACCCCAAAAGGATGACAATGTAGTGTTCGTTGAGCAAATAGGATATCACACTTGCGCTACAGTATACAAAAACCGCTCCGAAAATCCAATCTGACCACCTCATAGGAATATGCCCAATCCTCCAACGATCCAAAATATTATTGCCACCAACATCATAAACCAAATAACGAGTGTCTGTTCATATGATTCTTTTTCCATAGCGCGGTACGTCAAAAAGAGGACGAACGGAATGATATAATACCTCTGCTCAATAAGCCACGAGGGGAGAAGAAACAACGCGCTGAAAATATAAAATGGCACTTGATTTTTTATTTTTTGAGACATGAGTGTGAGAAGACCAAGACCAATAGGAATAAAAAGCAGACCCTTGATCCAGAGATTTATACCAAATAAGGCGAGTATGCGGTTTCTCATATAATCCTCGGTGAGAAACACATTGTATGGATGTGTAACATGAAACAATAAAAAATAGGCTGCTGCCGCAATAGTGATTATGGAGACCGTTTTCCAATCATGGAACAATTGAATAATCTTATGTCTTCTGCAATAAACAAGAGGCAGAAAAACCCAGAAATAGACAAACAATGCAAAAAAAAGATTCTCTGTATGAAAGCTAAATGGGGGGTGAGCCGACTTATCTCCCACAGCAAAACCCTGGTTCAGAATAATAAAGAAGAAAAAACCGATTATGCCGAGAAGAAATACCCAGAATTCCCCTACACCCTTTATTATGTTTGAACGGTTTATTTTCCACTTGAACCGAGCCTCATACGCTAACGCCAGGAAGAATATTAACCACACAATGTTATTTTGCCTTATCAATACAGCAAGGATTGCCATAAGGCCTGCAAATGTATGCTGCTTTTTGATTATGAAAAACGCCGTAAGCAGAATGAAAAGCAGAGAAAGAACATCCGTGTATAACAAAAAGAAAAATGGTCCGATTAATGGAAGAAACATGAGTTGCAATGTCCGCAAAATCATTTTATCTCCACTTTCTTGTCTCATCCCTTTTAATATCAATAAGAAAACTCCAATCGCTGCCAACCCAAAAAGAGATGAGAATAATCGCATGCCAAAAACGGAGAATACATTACATATCCCCCCCATGCCGGCCAAAATAAGATTATATCCGGGGATGGTCGTTAAGGCATGATGCAGTTCATAGTTACCGACCATGAATTGTCTTATTTGGAAATAATGAATGCTCTCATCGCCCATTAATGGGAGCTTATTGATATAGAAGACTGCAGCGGAGTACAAGGCCAAAAGTAAAAAGCCAAGTATTACCAAATCCCGATTTTCTAATTTGCTCTTCCTTCGCAGCATACCGTGATCACATGACTTTCCTATTATAAATATTCCTGTGCTTACGGCTTTGGTGAAAATGTCCGGCCCATCCTGACGGTTTAGCGAGGAGCTACCATCAGAAAGCTGGTTGGAGGACGAAAAATGAACTTTCGCGTCGCTAGGCCAGAAGAGACTTTCACCGAAGCCTGTGCTTACCAAACCTTTTTATGCATAAATCATAAATCAACTTAATGCGCAAGATAATCACATCAGCAACAGGGATTGTTCTCATTGCTATATCCCTCGCTAAACTCCTCGGCTATGTCTATCGAATTGTCCTCTCTAAGCTCGGGCCAGAGCAATATGGAGTCTTCAGCATCGCCCTGGCTATCTTTGGCATCGTGTTCACGATCAGCGTTCTTGGTCTGGATCAGGGTATTTTGCGCCATCTTCCCTATTACAAAGGAGCGCCGCGCAAACAACACCAGTATCTCGTGTCGTCGCTTGTCCTTGCATGTATTGCCTCCATCTTCCTGGCAGTACTGCTTTGGTTTTTCGCGCCAATGCTTGCAGAGCGATTTAAGATTCAGGAGCTTGCAACAGTTCTGAGAATCCTTTCCATAAGCATACCCTTTGCGTCAATCGGATGGCTTCTGTTTTCTGTCCTGCAGGCGGAGAAGCGAATCTTTGCGAATGTCTCATTACGCTACCTTGGAGACAGCGTCCTTAAAGTCGTGCTCACACTCTTCTTGTTCTCATTCGTTCTCTCGGTGTCCATGGCAGCATGGGCGCATGCGCTTACCCTCATCATTACATGCGTAATCGCATTCTTTCTTGTTTGGCCCTCCTTTTCACAGTCATCATACGACTTTAGAACACCCCTGCTCTACTCATTACCTCTCCTTTTCTCAGGCTTCTTTTACTTAATCATCCGATGGACAGATGTCTTAATGATTGGATACATCAGGGGAAGCTCAGAGGCAGGGATATACAGCGTTGCGCTTCCAACAGCGGCGCTCCTTCTCGTTGTTCAGGAAGCGGTATTATACCTCTTTGTTCCCACAATGACAACCCACATTATGGCGGAAAAAACACAGGAAGCGAAATCACTGGTAATACGATCATTTTTCACAATTCTCATCCTCAGCGCGCCTTTGTTTTTGCTTTTTATTTTCTTCCCAAGGATTCTCCTGCAGACTTTTTTTGGAGAGGCATATATCCTCGGGGTTATACCCCTAGTTATCCTTGCATGGGGATACTTTGTATCCTTACCATTCAGCGTCTTTAACTCAACATTGGCGTCCATGAAGAAAACACCGCTTATCCTTGCAATCGCGGCTGTGGCGGCTGTTGCAAATATTATCCTCAACGCGCTTTTAATCCCCGGTTATGGCATGATCGGAGGGGCTATTGCAACAACATCTGCGCTGCTCATCATGGCCGTATTACGATGCGGCTTTGGATTGTACTATCTGCGTAGGCTCTCGGAGAGCTATTAAATACTCTTCTTCAGAAATAATATGCTCCCTACTCCAAATCTCAAGCACTACTTGTCTACGTTTTTCAAGCTCTTCAGGTCTTGTCAGATAATAATTTGGACCTTTGAGTATAGCAGTAAGAAAAGCTGCCTCTGATATGCTCAGGTTAGAAGCGTTTTTCCCGAAGAAAAATCGTGATGCATCCTGAACACCGTACACTGTAAGGTCATATGATACATCCATATATATCTGATCCCCAAAGAATACGTCATTGAAGTAAAATTCAAGGATTTTCTCTTTTGGGTATGCATATTCGATCTTTAAAGCAAGAATCATCTCCTCCATCTTGCGGGAGAGTGTTCTTTCCTGACTTAGATATGCCGAGCGTGCGAGCTGCTGCGTGATTGTGCTTGCACCTTGAATTCTCTCTGGATTCCGGACAGCTTGGACTCCCGCACGCGCGATCGCGATAGGATCAATGCCGGGGTGATAATAGAATCTGCGATCCTCAACTGCCACAATACCTTTCACTAAAAAATCAGGAAGGTCATTCAATGGGATGTATGAGCTGTTTGTTGCATTTAAAGTGACGTCTGAACCAAGAGGGGAATTGTACACAAACTCTGCCTTAGGGCGATATCCCTCAACATTATCTACTGAAGGTGTGAGGATGAAGAGCAATACACTGATACAGATGATCAGGATGAGAACGCTAGCCGCGGTTACTCTTATTCTCCTCAAGCGCTTTGAACGTTGCATTATAGTTTCCAGCCGAATTCCATATTTGCCATCCTGCGACGCCAGGGAAACGCTCAACTGTTTTTATTTGTTGCTGTATTGCAGAAGCATTCATAGTCTGGTATCTGTCCGAGTATCCCTGGAGCCAAGGACGGAGTTTGGCATTGGAGCCTTGAATCCTGATGAGGCATGCCTCTGTCCTTTTGGCGATAAATCCACGTGCATCCTGCCAGGGCTCATATGGATCTAAGCTAACATAGAGCATGGGGGATATATATTGAACGTACGGTGCAAAGATATCCACACTTTGGCCAATCGCATGGTCTTCACCAAGACATACATTAGAGAAAATCGCCACAGAAAAAGTCTGATACGGAAGACTAGCCCGTATATATTGCATAAATCCTTCTATAGTTTCCATACTTGTATCACCCTTCGTGAAAGGGGAATTAAGAGCACCATAGTATGCCCGCTCTGGATACCGAATATAATCAATCATTACTTCATCAAATCCAAAATCAAACATCTCTTCGTAGATTGCTTTTTTATACTCCCACACAACCGGATTATTCGGGTCAATGTGCACTCCAAACCGGTCTTCGAAGAGAGAGCCATTCTTATACGAAAATGCGTACTCTGGATGCGCATATGCTAATTTTCTATCCTTAAACGTATCCACTTTAGCAATAACATAGAATCCATCAGCATGGAGCCGATCAACTAACGCAGAGACGTTCTTGATGCGTATTTCTGTCGCGTTAATCTCAATTGCGTAAGGAATCTTTGAATCATACGGTAAAATGCCGTCCGTGTCCTGCATGTGAATAATTACAGTATTTATTCCCGTGTTGCGCATACGTACAACATACTCGTTTAGCCGGATTTCATTTCCCGCAAGCCACGCGTTGAGGTAGATGCCGCGCGATGCATCGGGTTTGTCGGAGATGCCAGAGCAACCCACGAGTAAGAATGTCGCTGCAATGATCGGAATAAGCTTCATCTCCATTTATATCCACACAATCTTTATAAACATTCTCTGTGCCCAATGCATATGCTCGAAGGCATTAAAAAAATCCATTTCATTGGAGTTGCGGGTGTTGCTATGAGCGCAATTGCGATTGAGCTCAAGGACCAGGGATTCATAGTGACAGGCTCGGATGACGAGGCGTACGATCCCGTTAAAACGATTGTTGAGAAGCGGGGAATCCTCAAAAAATCCGGGTATGATGCTACATTCATTACGGATGATATAGATCTTGTCGTTTTGGGAAGGCATGCCTTCCTGGACAATCCAGAATATGTAGAAGCGAAGAAGAAAAATATCAAAATTGTGTCCTTCCCAGAGCTTCTTGAGGATATCCTCAAAGACTACACGGTCATATGCGTTGTGGGCACATACGCAAAGACAACGATAACGGCGATCATAACGTGGATTCTCGAAACCGCGGGAGAGCAACCCAGCTATTTGATTGGCGGCATCCCAAAAAACCTTGACAAAAGCTTCCGCATCACTAAATCAAAGTATTTTGTTATTGAAGGCGACGAATATCCATGCTCAGATGCGGATCAAAAGCCGAAATTCATGTATTACCATCCTGATATCGTTGTACTCACAAGCGCTGAACTTGATCACATTAATGTGTATCCGACGGATAAGGAATATCAGGAAGCATATGTTCACTTATTCCAAAGTCTTAAATCCGATGCCCACGTCATAGTATCTGACCACAACAAAGAACTTTCTGTTGTGCTTACCCATGCCGAAAAAACCGGATTAACATACGGACTACAGCCCTCATCAGCCATTTCTGCGCGCCACATCATCTATAATCCGCTTACAACATTTGATGTTCTCTACGAAGGAAAATCAAATCACTATGCTGCATTTCTCTATGGAGAGCACAATGTCGAAAACATGCTCGCCGGGATCCTTGTTGCGAAAACGCTTGGAATACCAGACTCCGCAATTGAAAAAGCGCTTCGGACATTTAGAGGAACACAGCGCAGGCAGGAGATCGTGTATAAAAGCCCTACACTCATCGTCATTGATGACCTCGCGCATCAGCCGAGCAAAGTGCGTGAGACCGTGCGAGCAGTGAAGCAGAAGTTTCCCCACCATCACCTCATAGCGCTCTTTGAACCGTATACGGGAAGCAGCAGGAATAAACGCTATGTTGCACGCTACATGGATTCATTCAACGACGCTGATGAAGTGATTATTTACCGGGTGCAGCCATCACGGCTTCTCACGAAAGAACAGCTTGCAACACCTCAAGACTATGCGCGGATTCTCAAACATCCTCATGTTCAGTGTATTGAGACCGCTGAAGTCGTTGTGACATATCTCAAACGCCACGGTTCAATCCCAACTGCTGTCCTCTTCATGTCCTCAAGCAATTTTGAAGGAGCATTACAGAAATATACGGAGCAGCTGCCGCATGAGCACCACGTTCAGAACAGACGTTAATATTGAGGATTGGGAATATGTTCTTGCGCATTCCAAGGACGCGAATTTTTTCCATACGCCGCTCTACTACATGACTCAGCAAGACATTGGACATCCTTGTGTGTATCTCTGCGCGTATGAGCATGGACAGCCGATTGCCGTCCTTGTGGGCGAGGTTTATGCCGAGCGTGGGCACCCTTTGAAAAGCCTCCTTAAGTTTCGCGTGCCCTGGTTAAGCACAGGTATTGAGTTTGGCACGCGTTCAGGAAATGCTCCTGTGATTATTGACTCAGTAAGGCACCGAAAAACGCTTTGCCGTATGATGTTTACGGAAATCATGAAGTTGCCGCGCGTAACTCGAGCGCTGAAAATTATTCTCTATGCTGACAATGCCATTTCGCTTGTCAGTGGAAAGAGGCAATGTACAGACCAACAGGATATCACAACGCTCATAGATCTTCAGCAACCACTCGATTCTCTGTTCATGTCCTTTAATAAAAAATGCAGAACGGCTATACGCTATGCGGAGAAACAGTCGCTGGCGATCGCCATTGATAACAGCGATAATGCATTCATATCTTTCTACGCTCTCTATGAGAAACGTATGCATGCGAAGGGAGCACAGGTTTTACCCTTCAAGGCTCTTAGGCACAAATTTTTAAAGTATCGTGAGCACGATGGTGCAGATATGTGGATCGCGAGGCGCAATTCCGAGATTATCGCAGCAGCATGGATATGGAAATTCAAGCGAAAAATCAACTGGGTATACGGCGCTTCCAACGATGTTGCGTTCAAAACTGCGGCAAATAACCTGCTCCAATGGCGAATTATCCAACACTACAAGACTTTAGGGCATACCGAGTATAATCTGTGGGGATTATTTCCTATCTCCCTCATAGGTCATAAACCAAATATTCAAGGGTACGGAAAATTCAAGCTGAGCTTTAATCCAGAAGTGAGGAAACTCGCCCGGTACATATATGAGCGTGCTTAGCCGTCTCTCAAAAACTGCAGCCCTTCATGCACGTTTACAGATAGATTCAAGACTAATCAAAAAAGGAGACATTTTTTGCGCGTTTAAAGGGAGATATGTTGATGGAAACGACTATGTTGAAGATGCGCTCACGAGGGGAGCAGCATATATCTTTACAAACAAAAAACAAGCTCCGAAGGACAAGCGAATTATTCGTGTGGCCAGTGTTCAAGAAGCCATTGATGATGTTGCAGCGTTCCGAAGAGCCCGTACTCGCATACCGCTTGTGTTTATAACCGGCAGCAATGGGAAAACAACGACGAAGGAAATGCTCGCGCTCATGCTCAGCACACAATATTCTGTGCTGAAAACCGCCGGAAACTTCAATAGTGAGCAGGGATTTCCCCTGACATTGAGCCGCTTAACCTCACACCATGATATCGCCGTTCTGGAGGCAGGCGTATCCAAGAAGGGAGAGATCATGCATCGGTGCAGGATGTCTAAACCGTCTATTGGGATTATTACAAACATTCATGATGCGCACATTGGCGCTTTTGGATCTCAGAAGGCGATTTTCGAAGCCAAAACAGAGCTTATACGCTACTTGAACACAGTCAAGCATTCGATCATTGTGCTCAATAGGGATTCTCCATATTATGACGCTATGCGCGCGCTTGCAAAAACAAAGGTTGTCACGTTTGGAACACGCCCTGATGCACACATTCGAGCTCATTCGATTCGGATACTTCCAGACGGAGCTACGAACGGTCGCGTGAACACTCCAGGAGAATCTTTTACGCTGCGGATTCCCGTGCCTGGAACGCATAACGTGCTCAATACACTCGCAGCGATCGCAGTTGCATCGCAGTTTTCCATTTCCTCACGGGATATCCAGAACGCAATGCTCAATTATCTCCCTCTTCAGGGCAGGTCTCAGGTCTTCTTTGTTAATGACGTGCTCATCTACAACGACTCATACAACGCGAATCTCGCATCCCTCGCAAATGCGGTAGGGGCGTTTGTTGCGATCACAAGAAAAAGAAGAAAGTTAATTGTATTTGGGGATATGGCCGAGCTTGGAAAATGGACTGCGAAAAAACATGAAGAAGCAGCAGGCATCATTGCTAGAGCTCCATTCGACCATATTTTTCTGTTAGGTGAACATGTTCGCACTACCGCCAAGGTACTCAGGAAGAGCAATCTCCAATATACTCTCTGCGCAACTAAAGAACTCCTTACCAAAGCGCTGTTCTCCTACACAAAACCAGGAGATGCTATCCTCCTCAAAGGGTCGCGCATGGTTGGGCTTGACACATTCGCAAGCCAAATTAAACACAACTCAAACACGAAAGCATATCCACTTGCTGCACATGTGGTGCCACGTCCGATTGGATACTATATGGCGGCACGAGGCGGCGATTATCATACAGGGATTGATTTGCCTGCGGATGCGAAAGACCCGGTATACTCCGTGGCACGTGGACGTATGCGCCACGAGATATCGGATCTTTATGGGAACACGGTTATTGTCGCGCGCGGACATTTTGAGTTTTGGTACGCACATTTGGACAGTTTCGAGGGTCATCCAAGAACTGTGCGAGTCGGTGAGTGCATTGGATATGTGGGAAGAACAGGAAATGTACCCTCAGATGGAACCGTTTATGATTACACACATCTCCATTTTGAGGTACGAAAGAACAAAATCCCCGTGGATCCCACGCCCTTCCTGAAAGTGCCCAAAACCTTATAAATCCGCATTCTGAGCTACAGTTCATGAGTATGGCGCTTAGCTTTTTTGTACCTCTAATCCTCTGTGTACTGTTTGGACTCTTCTATATTCCTCTTGCACGCAAGATTGGAATTAAAGAATTCGTGCTCTTACAGTCATTCAAGAAGAAACAAGGAACGCCGACGATGGGTGGCATCATCATATTGCTTGCGCTTGTTGCCTCTCTACCTTTCCTCTATACGTCAGACTATTTTATCATCCTCGTTTTTGCCACACTCTTTTTTGCGATAGGCGTAACCGATGATGCCCTGAAGATCACGCGGAGAAGCGCGACGGGATTGCGCTGGAGAACTCGACTCATCCTTCAATTCATTCTCGCAGTCGCGTTCTGCATCGTTTTTTATTATACCACGTCAAGAAGCATCCCATATCTCCTGTTTAACGGATTATTCCTCGTATTTTTCGTGAACGCATTCAACATTACAGACGGTTTGGATGGCATGGCCGCGGGGAACTTTATCATTATCCTCTCAGGCCTGTTTTTCATACTCCTGGCCATTGCGTCAACAGCTCTTGTACCATTTGTCCTTGCAGTGATTGGAGCAACCGCGGGTTTTCTTGTGTTTAATGCTCCGCGCGCGAAATTGTTCATGGGAGACGCGGGGGCCAGCTTATTGGGATCACTCCTCGCGATGATTGCGATCTTCGCAAAGCTCAAATATTTCGTTTTTATCGCTGGACTTTTTATTGTTATAGAAGGAGGAACATCAATTGTTCAAATCCTTTCCCGAATGGTTCTTGGGAGAACTCTTTTCCCCATCGCGCCATTTCACTATGTGCTTCTCCGGCTTGGATGGGGGGAGCAGACGATCGCAGTCACATCTTGGATATTCACCCTCACTTTAACTCTTGTTTTTGTTGTTGCTTCACTCTAGCGTGTGTCCTTTTTTTCTTCATTTTTTTCAATGACTGTTATGGTACAAATCTTTTAACCAGAAGATTTCAAAGTTCTTACTTGAGCGGTATTCTTCCCATGATGGAAATTCTTTAATTTCACATCTATTCGGAATTTGCTTATCTTTAACACTCCTCATCATTTCCTGAGTAGGACGCCAGTCAACATTCGCTATCCGGAAGAATCCAAAGAACTGGTAGCATAACCATTCCAAAAACTTAAGTTTTACTTCTGCCTCGGACATGTCCCCATATACCCGTGAATGGTCGGTGGCGATTCTGGCAATCTCTTCATGAGCACGCCCGACCTCACGTATATCATCAACGAATTTGTTGTTAATCCTTACTGCTAGTGCAACGGTATTCCTCACAATATCTCCTTCATAAAGAGAATGCATACCAATAACTTCACAACTGAATTTAACGTGCTTCAGCACCTGAAATATTTTTACATCATCATAGGAAGATTTGAGATCTGGCCATATTTCCTTAGGGCGAATTTTTATGAAGTGCTTTATAAGGAGGATTGCTTCGTTCCCGAATTTGCTCGATACATCATAGGGTCCATAAATATCATGTGCATCTTGGGGGAAAAAATCCCTATACTCTGCATACACCAAAGAAGCTAAGCTACTATATAATTTTCCAACCTCCTTTGCCATGGGAATGTCTGCTTTTATCCATGGAGTACTGTTTACGATATTTTTTATTTCCTCGGAGGTATGTGTGATGTTTCTATCATATGCAAAAATATCTTCTCTGATCATCTCTTTAAGAACATCAATAAAAAACTCTATTATCTCTTTGAATTGCTTTTTATCCTTGTCGCTTTGGAACTGATATTCAAGGGCGAGAAAATATAAAGCAAGACGTAGTGTTGAAGGGCAAGAAAAACTCTCAGCAACTTCTTTTATAGAGGTCTCTTTTTCTTTTACCTTCTTAACCGACTGATGAAGTTTCCTTATAAAAGAGCCATTCAGATGCGAGAGCAGCGCCCACCCGTCAACAGGACCCCAGCTTGTAGGAACCATTTTTTTAAAGGCATGATGAAACGATCTAGCAAACTCATCTATCCATTCAGGATACTGCTGCTGGTTATTCTTTATCATCTTCAGCGATGTAGACCTCACCCTTGGTCCCGTCAACTTTAACTTTCATTCCTTCCTTCAGCATGGTCGTAGCCGTTTTGGTTGCAACAACACAGGGGATCCCGAGCTCACGGGCAAGTATAGCCGGATGAGAGGTTATCCCACCCAGATTTGTTACAATGGCCGCAGCCTTATTCATCATTATCACCATCGAAGGTTCAGTGATTTCCGTCACCAAAATATCCCCCTCGTTAAATTTTGATATGTCTCGTATTCCCTCCACGATCTTAACGAATCCTTCCGCGATGCCAGCGCTCGCACCTATTCCCGTTAAAACAGGGCCTGTTTTTTTCATACGTCCCCCTTAGAAACACAGCTTGGTTTTATAAGTTTACCGCATTCTTAAATAGCCCAGTGTTTACGCAATCTCGATCCGCTATGGTCCACTATCTTTATAAATCAGCGATCTGTCATCATATCATGCGCATTGCAATCGTGGCGGGGGGAACATTGGGCCATGTCAAGCCGGGGAATGTGCTCGCACAGACGCTGCGAAAGCGCCATAATGTCTTTTATCTCACGGACCGTGCCATGAAGCCTTATGTGTCCGGAACCCCTTTCCTGCTTGATCTTGAAGCGAAGCATACGCTTATTGAAACTCCTCGGTTTCTCATGCAGCTATCGAAAGCGTATCTTGACGCGAGAACCATTCTAAAACAAAAAAAAATCGGGATTGTCCTCAGCATGGGGGGATACTTTACTATTCCGGCGGTGCTCGCTGCGCGATCGCTTCGCATTCCCGTATACCTCTTCGAGCAAAACGCGCTGCCGGGACGAGCAAACCGGCTCCTGAGCAGGTTTTCCAAATTGAACATTGCATTCCTGCCAGGACCAGAGCGATATTTCAAATCGAAAACAATGCTCTGCGGAAATCCCGTGGCATCCCATCTCTTCCATCTTTCCCAAGCACGATCACGTAAGAAACTCCGCATCCCCAGACACACGTTTGTCCTCCTCGCATTTGGAGGCACGAATGGAGCGAAGGACATTAATGAGGCAGTATGCAGCATTCTCCCTCGATTAAAGAAGAAACACATCTTCATTATTCACGTCACGGGAAAAAAATATTATGATCCCCTGCTTCCGAAATACAGTACATATAAACAAATGATTGTACGGGACTTTTTGGCAGACCTCAGCGCTTATTACGCAGCTGCAGACGTTGTTCTATGCAGGGCAGGAGCGACAAGCCTTGTTGAATTATGGGCAGCGCGAAAACCCGCAATCATCGTTCCGCATCCGCACGTGAAGGACAACCACCAGTTGTATAATGCGCTGTACGCCGCGCATAAAGGAACCGCTATCATGATTCCGTCGCAACGGCTTCATAAGGAGCTACTTCCCACCTTGCGCTTGCTTACGCAGAAGAGGTTACGAGCGATGTCCAACGCATGCGCAGCATGCCTACCCGGCAACCCAACGCCCCTCATTGTTAAAACAATACTGAACGATCATGCACGCACTAAAAAGCCGTAATGTCCGGGAAAAAGAACCCTTATCACACCACACAACCATGAAGGTGGGAGGACCAGCATCATACTTTGCTACGCCTGAGAATGTTCAAGAACTTCAATCTCTTATTGCACGGCTGCGCAAGGAGCACATACGCTATGTTATCCTGGGGAGAGGTTCAAATCTTATCTTCTCCGACAAGGGGTATAAGGGATGCGTGATCTCGCTCAAAAAGCTCATGGCCCTCACGTTCTCTGGCAAGCGCGTACGCGTCGGAGCTGGATTGCCCTTATCAAGCCTTATCTTGAAATGCGCAGCCCATAATCTCTCGGGTTTGGAGAAATTAATAGGAATCCCGGCAAGCGTCGGGGGAGCAGTCGCAAATAATGTGGGAGCATATGGCGTGCAGACGAGTGATGTCTTAGAGAGTGTGACGGTGCTTACACCTCAAGGGACAAAAATACTGCCCAAATCAAAACTCTCATTTGCGTATCATAGAGGAATGCGGGGTCATATTATCGTTGAGGCAACATTTAAACTCGTGAGCAAGCCAAACACCTTTATTCAAGCGACGATAAAACAAACCCTAATCTATCGAACTCAAACACAACCCCTCAGTGAGCCCAGTGCTGGATCTACCTTTATTAATCCAAAGAGCAGGAAAGCATGGCAGCTTATTGAAGCAGCAGGATTAAAGGGGTTTCAAAAAGGAGGAGCTAAAGTGTCCGAGCATCACGCAAACTGGATAGTGAATACGGGAAATGCCACGTCGCGTGACATTGTATGGCTTATCCGCCACATTCAAAAAACCGTAAAAAAGAAATCAGGTGTGCTGTTGCAGCCTGAAGTGGAGATTATTCCATATGGCTAACTTTGTAATCAGAGGCGGAAAACGATTACAGGGATCAGTGAGTATCTCAGGCTCTAAAAACGCTGCGCTTCCCCTCATTGCCGCGGCAGTATTAACACGGAAACCATGCGTACTTGAGGATATTCCTTCGCTAACTGATATTGACAATATGATTTCCATCGCTCAGGAGCTGGGAGTCTCTATCAAAACACAACAGGATCATATCCGAATCTTTGCGAATAAACTCACATCAGCTGCAGCAACGTACGAACATATGGGAAAGCTCCGCGCGTCTATCCTCTTCGCATCCGTGCTGCTCAGCACGATGGGACGTGCGACGATCGCCATTCCCGGTGGATGTATCTTAGGACCCAGGCCAACAGACCTGCATGAACTCGTATTCCGAAGAATGGGCGCAGTCATACGCGTGAGGCATGGACAGTATGAACTCACCGCGAAAAAACTTAAAGGGGCGTGCATTGATTTCCCTCACGTAAGTGTAGGGGCGACACAGCAGGCCCTTCTCGCAGCTGCGTGTGCGGAGGGAACTACTATACTTTCTAACGCGTCGATTGAACCGGAAACGATGCAGCTCGTCGATTTCCTCAGGGCGGCTGGGGTCGATATCGGAGTAGAAAACCGAACTATGAAAATAAGCGGAGTGTCCAGGCTGTCAGGAGTCCGGATGCGTGTCATTCCAGACAGAATTGAAGCGGGAACGTTTCTTCTCCTCGCAGGAATGCTGCAAGGAAATGACATTCGAATCCAGAATGTGAATCCTGAGCATCTTGCAACACCGATCAAGATCGCGCATGCGCTGGGGATTCGAACGGAGATAAAACAAAATGTCATGCGGGCGTATCGCGACAGAGCGTTAACAGGGCAGCATATCATGGCAAAGCCGTATCCTGGATTTCCAACGGATCTTCAGCCTATCGTAGCGGCTGCGCTTGCCCGGGCAGCGGGAAAAAGCGTTGTTAAGGATACTGTATTTTCGGAGCGTTTTGCATATATCAATGAGTTAAACCGCTTAGGCGCCGGGATAACGGTCAAAGGAGACGCAGCACATATTCCTGGAGGGGCATCTCTCTCCGGAGCGAACGTAACCGCAACTGACCTGCGCGCAGGAGCCGCGCTTGTTCTGGCAGCGAGCGCTGCGGAGAATACGACAATGATATCAGGAATTGAGCATATCCAGAGGGGCTATATGATGTTCGATGCAAAACTCAAAAAGCTGGGAATGGATATTACTTGCCGCTCACAATCTCAATAATATCCCGATGTTTCAAGGGGTGTTCCTTTCCCACGGCCATTTTTGTTCTTACGTCTATTGCGCGAATGAAATGAGTGCCAAGATCCGTATGGACTCTGAACGCGAAACTCAACGCGGTCGTTCCCGGAGGCATGAGAAAACAATCGGGAAGTCTTCTTCCAAACTGGTCTTCGAGCTTATGCACTCCCCCGGGAAAGATGGCAATGTATTTAAGCAGCTCGAACACGGCAGCGTCCAGAACATGCTGCACACCCGTGCTTCCCATAGGGTCGAGCACATTGCTTTTGATAAATGCGAGGGCGGCCTTTTGCTTGTCGCTCAGCTTTGCATCATCCACAATATGGAACTCCGTTTCTCCCGGAATATACTTGATGAGCCCGTGCTTTGCGGCTTCCCTCAACGCAAGCTCAGAATCTCCTGAACATCCGATGATCTTATACTCTGGAAACGCCTGCTGCATGCGCTTCAGGTTTTCCCGCGCGATAGAAACATCAATCTTATTCGCAGCAATAATCATGGGCTTCGTCATCTTTCTTAACAATTGCGCGAGATGGAAGGTTTCCTCTTCACTCCACTGGCCGATCTTCTTACTCTCCAGATTGAGTTGCTTCATCGCTATTTTTGCAATCGTCTCAGACACACCGAGGCCTGAGAACTGCTTGACAATCGCCTTGTAATTCTCAAGATTTTCTTGGGTTACCTGCCGTGAGAACCGTTCCCAGACTTTCTTCATCATTCCTAGGTACCACATGTCGAGCTCAATCTCAAGGAATTTGATATCATTAATAGGATCATTTGACCCTGGAGCCTGGTACTCCCCCTTTTCATTCGTTGATCCCGCTGCGTCAACAACGTGAATAAGTACATCTGCCTGGTTTAAGTCATCGAGAAACTGGTTACCCATGCCTTTGCCCTCATGAGCACCCGGGACTAGTCCTGCGACGTCTATCATCTGAACGGGCACAAACCGATTATGTTCAATGCAAAATCCTTCTCTTGGATTGCACTGCGTGTTAAGCTCCTTATCCACACACGGGACTTTCACATACCCTACGCCCGTATTGGGTTTAATCGTTGCGAAAGGGTAATTCGCGATCTCCACTTCAGCCAGTGTTGCTGCTTTGAAAAATGTTGACTTTCCAACGTTCGCCTTGCCTACAATGCCCACTTGCATCCAGCTTCAAAATGCAATTTCGTTTAAATACTTTAGGGTTTCTTTTACATCTTTCTTGTATGATGCCCCGTCAAAAAGAAAAACCTTATAAAGTGAAATTGCCCCGGTGTGCATATGCCGCTCAGTACGCATCGCTTAAGCAAGCTTAAAGAAATGTATGTTGCAGCAGTTCCCGGGATGCAGCTCAAGCATAAAGCCATGTTCTCCATGAAAAATTTGTACTTGATGATGCGCGAGTGGCTCGTAGAGAACGGATGGGTAACGTATGATGATGAAAAGTTTCCCGAGAAACTGTACTATCACATCTTTCATCAGACTGCGGGCGAGGAAATCTTCATATGGTGGCGCTGCGTTAAATACCCACCGGGCTTTGAGAACACGAAGTACTTCATGTATATGCTCGATATTGATTTTCATATTCTTTATATGAAGGAAGCAGAGACGATGCACAATAATGTCAAGTACAAAGTCAACACAGGGGACTGTGAAGTGCGGCTTTCAGGAAGGGTGGCGTTTGACGCGCAGGGCTCATGGCGCAAGGATTCGCTGCTTAAACACATGCATACGCTTTTCACACGACGCATCTACAACAAAAGAATAGCGCAGCACAGGCGCGATCTCTATAATGAAATGTACCGCTTCCAAGAAGCGCTCAAGACGTACTTTAACATCGCGACGTACCTGCCGCAGCGCGAAGACCAGACGTTCTACTGGGATATGAAGAGGCCGTTGAAATAAGCAATCTTTATAAACATCATTTCTCTGAGGAATTCAATGTCCATCAACATTCCCGTGCGCACCCTTCGCATACGGTATACCGGCATAGGAGACTATAATGGCCTCCTCACAATGATCAGGACTTGGATCGTTGACCAAGGGTATGAGTTTCAGGAGACGGTTAACAAGTGGAACGATGAAATAGGAGGTCATGAGCATGAGCTCACGTGGATTGGTAGTAAAAACTGGACGGAGTATTGCAAATACCACATCAAACTTGTGTTTCATACGTGGCAGATCAGGGATGTTGAATCCGTTGAGAATGGGGAGAAAGTGCAAAAGCAGCATTTCAAGCTCCAGGTCGATATTGGAGGGTCTTTCGAGCTTGATTACAAGAACCGCTATGAAAAAACTCGGTGGTTGCGGTCGCTCCGGGACTTCTACAACAACTACATCGCGTTCAAGAAAATCACAGGCGAATGGTATGACACGCTCTATTTTACGAACTATAAATTGCATAGGCTTATAAAGGAGAAACTCGGAATGGAAACGATCACAGACGCATCGAGGATCAGGGTCACATGAGCGAGCGCGAGATTCTCGTGGACAAGCGAAGAATGACGTATGAAGGCTTGTTTAGCGTAGCAGACCTGTATTCTCTCATTGATGAGTATTTTGAGGAAAAAGGCTATGATAAACATGAGAAGAAAAACATTGAGCGGGTTACTCCGAACGGGAAAGACATAGAGATCGAAGTCGAGCCGTGGAAGAAAATCACGGATTACGCGCAGAGCATCATACGCGTGAGAATCCTCATGACGGGAATCAAGGAAGTCGAGGTTGAAAAAGACGGAGTCAAGATCAAGCTCAACCAGGGAAAAGTGCAGCTCATTTTTGACGCGATCTTCGAAACGGATTATGAGCATCGCTGGGAAGCGAAGCCCGTGTTTCACTTCGTCCGCACGATTGTGGATAGGTATTTGTACAAGACGTACACGAACCAGTACAAGGGAGAGGTCATGAACGACTTCAACATGCTCGTGTACCAGATCAAAGCGTTCTTGAATTTGTACAGGCATTAAAGGATTTTTTCCAGTAGCTCAACTTTAATCATATTCTATGATAGAATTGGCAGGCGACGGTCATTTTGCTGCGCAAAATGCCCTACTCGGCACCCCGTAAGGGACAACCCCCGCCTCGTCGCCGCCGTATAAACTTTGTCGCGACCAAAAGCTTATAAACGGAATTCCAATTCTTAACTCCACTATTGCCCCCGTAGCATAGTCGCTATTGCGGCGGTTTTGTATACGGAAACGTTAAAAGAACCGCAGGTCGAGGGTTCAAATCCCTCCGGGGGCTTACATTTAAATAGTTGATGACTTGGGAGTATTCCATGAAAATTGTTTTATATCTTTTAGTTCTTGCTTTTCTTGTTGGATGTAACTCGGAAATCTCAAGAACACAAGATCCAGTGGAACGGGCCAATGCAGCTGTCAATCAATCTTACTTGAATGGAAATTCTGCTATAGATACTCGCAAAGTGGAGACCCCTGCTGTCCCTTCATTAGATTTAAGAGAGTTTCCAAACATGTTTATAGAGAATGGGACTTTCACAGGCATGATCGTTTGGGGCACAAATTACAAATTTGAGGGATCAAAAGATGCGGGGACTCGAGGTCCCTTAGCTATACTGGTTGGCACTTCTATCCTTAAGGGAATTGAAAAAGGCGATCCAGGTCCAAATCAGCGGATCAAACTGCGAATGGGCACAGCAGATAAATATATTTTACAGGGAAACTTTAGCCAGTTTAACATTATTGCAATAGATCATCCTTGCTACAACAACGTGACGGCAAAGCTCATGAATATCGAGCATAAATCCTGCTACGATGAAGCTGCTAAACGAGTTCCTTCAAATGCCGCCCTAATAAGACTCTACTACTACGAAGGAAAAGTACATATGGTTGTAATCAGCGAGGATGCCGATATGCTAGCAGCAGCCGGAACGGTACTTGAAAATTACCCACAATATCCTTTATCAGGAATTGAAGTTTTTGTCACAAAAAATTCAGAGGGCGAAATAAGAATATCGTCTGGATGAATAGTCTCATATTCAAACGAAATGAACTCAAATTTTGAATGGTAGGAATTTGCTCCAGGTCGCTCGGAAATCATTGTTGTCTTCGGGGGCTTGAGCGAAGCGAAAAAACCTGGAGGCTCTGAACGCAAGTGAGGAAGTCTCCAGGGGGCTTTATATTCTTAATACCAATAATATTTATATGTACTCCTGGGATTTCATGAATCATGGAGTACCACTATCAGGACCGAGAAGGACAAATTGCAGAGATTTATGGCATCATGGTTGCTGCTTCTATGAATCTTCAATCAGCAGCCAGTTTTGGATATCCCTTAGAGACCCCCGCGCAAAAGCTGCATGATGATCTCGTCGCTAAAATAGAACTTGTGCGACCTGAAGTGGCCAGACTAGATCATCCGATTCTTACTGACACATTCGAAACTTTGGAAGAATTAGCAAAAGCAATCCAAATGCCTGTTGCTCCTGGCTAAACTTTCTGAGCAGCCCAAATTAAACAGAGGGCTCATGCAAATGAATATCTGAAATTTGAGGCGTATCTCGATAATTCCCAACACTATCTTTAAAGTGAGGAAGTCTCCCGTGGCTTATATCAACTCACAGATTCTTTCCATGAATTGCTTCTGGAACATGTAGTACTTTCTGGGAAGCCGGGAATGCATAAAAACGTCCATGTCAAACACGCAGTAGAGTATTATACATGCGTCAAAGATCTTGTTCTCGCTGCCAAACCATCGTTGTTTTTTGCGAATGAGATTCTTCGTCAGACACTTTCTTGGATTTGTGTTGAAGTCTCTTAACATCATCATCGTATAATAGGAGATGTCCTCATATCGCGTACCAATCCTGCACCAATCCGTGTCGAGGAGGGCCGTGATTCTCCCTCTGCCATCCACGAGCGCGTTTCCCGTATGCAGGTCACCGTGCACAAAACATCCGTTCTTGAGGGAGTTGGTGTATGCTCTTGAGGTTTGCAGCGCAGTTTTAACACGATTAACCGTGTGGGGAGACAGCTCCGTTCGCATACGCTCTAGCTTATTTTCCACTTCGTTAATAAACGCGCAATCCGGCGTTCGTAAAAAGCGTGTTCTTCTGACAATCTCTTTAGCAACGTGCACGATCTTACGCTGCTTGTTTTCTGGAAGATCGAAAGCAGTTTGCCATGGACAAAGGATCTGCCCGGGCAGCAGGGGATACACCGTCCATAGTGTTTTATTGCGTATGACAAACTCCTGTTTGGCTTTTGTTTTTAACAAAGAAGGCATTTCATATGGGACGTGTATGCGTACACGCCTCATCAATCTCTGTTCCTCCCTAAATTTATGCAGCGCCTCTTTCCAATAGGGTCTACCCCGGAGCACGTATTTTCCGTCAATCAGGTATACGTGGGTCAATGCAGCGTGTGGTGGCCGGGAAATATTTTTCGCGGAAAGCCCGTATAATGCAAGAATTCTTCTCACGTCCATCGTGCCTGCACCATCTCCCTCTTATTTAAGTTTACCGGGACCAACGTCTATCTTTATATATCCTCGATTTTTCCATAGGAGTATGGGAATCAAGGAAAAGTACGAGGCGCCGCAGAAGCGATACGAGCTTCCCAGTTATGATGCGCTGAACCAGTTTTTTGATTTGGATACAATCGAGCATGATCAGTATCCTCTTCGTGAAGTCCGAAGGAAAATCACAGAGAAACTTCAGGATATCGCTAAACTGCTTGAAGATACGCTCCATCCTGAAAGCACGCTCACGGGCATCCATGAAGCGCGCGCGTTTACCGATCATGAAAAAGAGGCAATCTACACAGTGTATGGCAGAGTCATGGTCCTGGAACGCAAGGGTTGGCAACCGTATTTGGACTCAACAGATGAGAGCGAAGCGTTGTTCATCACTGAGGTTATGAAAGAGTGGGACGAGCTTAGGCCTCAGCTTCTGAACATTCTTAAAAAGCTCTCAGCATCATGGAATGACGATCAGGAGTTCAAGGAAGATCTCAGGTACCTCGGATGAGACTCTTAATCTTAGGCCCTCAAGGCTCAGGAAAAGGAACGCAGGCCGAGCGGATATCACAATTATATGGTATTCCAGCGATATCAACGGGACAGCTCATCAGGAATCAGATCGCTAAAAAAACACCGTTGGGAAAGCAAATTGAGGGCATCATCACGAAAGGAGACCTTATTGACGATGCACTGGCATTTCAACTGGTTTTGAATAGAATCGCAGAACCTGATTGTACGAAGGGGTTTATCCTCGATGGCTTCCCCCGAAATGTGGAGCAGGCCAAGCTGCTTGCTGCTCGCGTGAAGCTGAATGTCGTTATGTATCTTCATGTCCCTGACAGTCTCGTCGTTGAGCGCATCTCCAACAGACTCACATGCATGAAATGCGGTCGTATTTACAACACAACAAGCCTGAACCCAAAAAAATCAGGAATTTGTGACGCATGCGGGGGAAAGCTTGAGAAAAGAGCTGATGACAATGAAGAAGCGATCCGGCATCGCCTTGAGCAATTCCATGAGAAGACAACCCCTTTAATCAAGTATTATGGAACCCAGGTCAAACGATTTGACGGGAGCAAGTCTATCGAGCACGTCGCGAATGAAGTCATCAGCTTTCTGGAAACATTGCCTCAATAAAAACCGTGGCGTAGCACCCCTTATCAAGCTCGAAGCGGATAAAAAACTTTTTCATGCCCGGATTAAGGTCATCATCCTCTAATCCAGAACAGAATAGATTTCTTGGATGCATCCACACATTCCTCACTGCCCCCTCGGCACTGAGATTCGGAATTTCCCGGATAACGAAATCACGCTCCGTAATGCCTTCTTCACGCATCGTTTCCTCAATAATATCCTTTACAACCCCCGTTGCATCCATTCCAAATCCAATCAGCGGGAGCTCCTCGATGTCGGGATGCTCTAACGCTATTTTCCGCACCATGTTGTTCCAGAGCAGGCTTTGATAACTGTGCACTCTCAGCTGAATGTCTTTCTTGGGGATCTGCAGGAGCGCTCCCACGCCATCCTGAGGATATTGCTGTAAATGATCATGTACTTTGGCCTCACGCATGGCCAATTCCTGGGTGGCTTCAAGAAATTTTCTTTGAACTATCAATTTCCCTACCTGAGCGTTGTTGTCAGAGAATCTTTGCGGGCCAAAAAGATTCAATATTTTTTTGGGTATGCCGGGGAGGTGGTCAACATTCCTTATTGTGATCTCAAAAGCGTTTCCTTTCAGGCATCCCAGCGTTATGGGCTCATCAAGATATCCCGATACACTTATTTCCAAAGCACCCGTGCTGAGCAATATTCCCTTCCCTTTTACCCCCTGAACGCTCATATACTGCTCCGTTACGGCATGCCTGTCCTTATTGCCCGCGTATCCCACTTTTTTTCGCGGAACATGAAGGATTGAGGAAATCCTGCGCGCAACTTCCTCAGAATTCATGCCCTTTTTTTTAACATACATCACAAGGTATTTTCCATCGGTTTGAGGTG
>Ga0209542_10000848_pt1 | contig 72791 bp, 66 predicted proteins | sample RifCSPhighO2_01_FD_184028 | JGI IMG/M metagenome (GOLD analysis project Ga0209542, IMG submission 184028) | Soil microbial communities from Rifle, Colorado - Rifle CSP2_plank highO2_0.1 (SPAdes) (version 2) | ecosystem: Environmental > Terrestrial > Deep subsurface > Rock core/Sediment ...
TATCTAAATCTGGCAAACCTAGCAACAGTTAGAGTTTAAGCTTCTTATTTATCATCGAAATAGCCTCTTTGATTGGAGCAAATGCAAAATCTTCTGTTTTATTTACAGGAATCCATAAAAATTTTCCGATTTCATCAGAACCCTTTGGAATTATTTTTGCTTTAAAATTAACAGTGTATATTATATTGAGCGTTGAATATACTTCTCTTTTAAATGGGTATTTTCCCATAAATATTCCCAAAAATTCTAAATCTTTAGCTTTTAATTTGATTCCAGTTTCCTCATTAAATTCCCTTATTCCACCAATAATTGGATCTTCTCTATATTCTAAAAATCCTCCAATTAAATCCAGTTTCCCAATAGATGGCTCAAATGCCCTTTCATAAAGAAGTATCTCATTTTTATATATTGGAATAAATGAAGAAGTGGGCTTTGGATTTGCATAAAATGAAAAACCACACTTACATACAAAGCTTCTGTTTGTAGCTTTATTAATTTCAATTCCGCATTTAGGACAAAATTTATACATTATAAAAACTTTCTCTGAAGCTAGAGCAAATCAGAATATTCCGTTTATTTCAATCTTCTTCGCCCATGCGGAAGATAATTTGAGCTGCTGATAACTTTCTTTCCGGTTTTCTGTTCCAGTTCCATCCTGGCATTTTTGGCAATCCGTCCGCCTTTTTTGGCAGGGATTTTATTTTCTTCCAACCCCTTAGACTGATCTACCTCTGCAATTTGCCTGGTTGATAATTCTGCCAACGCTGTAAAGATCAATTCTGCTTCATTCATGTGATCCCGAAGATTTTCGGTTTTCAATCCTTTCAGGTTTTTATGATCCTTAACTGATAAATCACTCCATTCCTCATGAATAATATTTGTTAAAATTGCATACTCATTCTCTTTCCTGACATCATGGGTTTTCCAGTAATCCGTAAGCTTATTTCTGGTTTCCTGACCCATCATTCTCTGCTGAATCCATTTCGCACTTCTGCCCATTCTTTGCCAGTTTATTCTTCCTCTATCTATGGATTTTTCCGGATCTGCTATTTCTTGTATTCTTTCGAAACCAACTTTTGCAAGCCAAAGTTTAATTGGTTCGGCTTTAGGACTAGGGACAGATTGAATAAGCCGCAAGAGTGTTTCTACATCGGCAGCATCCGTAAAATAATATTTCCCGTCGGAAGCCATCATTTTCAGTTGGTCACATTTTGTGACGACCTTGCTTCCTTCCTCTTTCAAACGATTTTTCAGCGTTGTCCAATAACTTTGTGCCTTCTTATGATCAGATTGATTGGTTAAAACCGCAAGAATATCAACCACAGAAAAGAACCATTTCTCGACCTTCTCATCCCATTGCCTACGAATACTCTTACCCTCAAAAACAACCAGTTTTATATCCATTCCGTAAATATTAACCATAAATTACCCGAAAGTCAATATAGAAAAATGTAGTTAATTATCCTTGAGTTGGAAGCTATTTAACCCCCGGATTAGGTTTTACCTGAGAAACTATCACATTCTCATGCCAAACATTCACTAACTCTTCTTCAAGGACCGGAAAATCAACTTGTGATGAAACACTTTTAAATTTATTCATGGGTTAAATTGTAACAAAAACCTTGAAAGTTTACACTAAGATCTAGAAAATTTGATCTATGAAGGTTCACCAAACGATAAAACCAGTTCTGCCAGCGGATAGGCTCTTTGATATGCTCCTTCTGTTAACTCAGCACCGGCCACTACATATTCATGTATAGTGTGCGGAGGGGGTAGTACTATTGGATTTCTACCTCTTAATCTCGTAACAGTGTATGCCAATAACTGAAATCCAGTAGGATCTGCTTTCAAACGCTCAACACTATCTCTAATGAAATTTCCTCGACCCAGTAATCCTTCATCAATTGCAAAAATAGCTTGAGTTAGAGGAGTAATAGACGCTATCCCCCCAAAATATAAATCAAGTCCATATATAAAATCAGTCGGTCTAGGTGGCGGGTCTAAATCTAGAACGCTTTCCAACATCCTCATTTGCCACTTAATTATAAAGTTTGCGCAAAGTGATCTCACTGATGGTACAGCACTATTTGTTCTTACAAACTCTCTTCCACTAGCTCCTCTGGCGGCTGTCATATCATCCATTAATTTAGTAAGGAACGCTTTATATACCTCTGGGTTATTGTCTATATCCCTCCACAAATCTCTTTTATTTGGCTCAACAATCTTCTGCATTAAATCCTGTATTCTTTCTGGAGAATAACTTCCAATTTCCTTTGCAAATCTCTCGCGATCTTGAGTTAATGTATAAAAGTCAGGTAAACGTTCACCGATTCTCATAGGGATAACTATAACTTGGATAATCCTAGATTTCAACTCTCCGTAACTTTTATTATCGATTACTTCTTAGAAATGCAGGAATTTCCAGGTCATCTTCTTCCTCTTTTGGAGTTTCCTCGTCTGATACAGCCTGGGCGGGCGGTGTTTGGTTATCATCAGTAACATCATTCCATGTTGAAGACTGCACTGGGGCTTGTCCGAGTGATGCAGATCCCATTCCTCCGCCAACGTATTCCCGAAGCCTTCTTCTTGTTTCATCAAAACCCGTTGCTATAACAGAAATTTTTACCTGATCCAGCTGATCGTCTTTTATAGTTGCTCCAAAAATAATGTTTGCATCAGGATCTGCAGCTTGCGCTATGATTTGTGCAGCTTCATTTACCTCTGTCATAGAGAGGTCTGATCCTCCTACAATGTTGAATAGAACTCCTTTAGCTCCTTCAATCGATACTTCAAGCAAGGGAGACGCAATTGCCATTCGTGCCGCCGCGGCAGCTCTATTTTCTCCACCTGCAACCCCAATTCCCATTAATGCTGAACCTGCACTACTCATAATAGTTTTTACATCTGCAAAATCTACATTAATAAGCCCCGGCATTGTTATTAGATCTGAAATCCCCTGTACACCCTGGCCTAAAACCGAATCTGCAAGTTTAAACGCCTCCTGCAAAGTCATATTCTTTTCAACAACCTCAAGAAGCCTCTGGTTTGGGATTACAATTAAGGCGTCAACCTTATCTTTTAGAGCTTCAATTCCGTCTTCTGCTACCATCATTCTTTTTGTTCCTTCAAAACCAAATGGTTTTGTAACAACAGCAACAGTCAGGGCCCCTACATTTTTTGAAATTTGAGACACAATCGGAATAGACCCTGTTCCTGTACCTCCACCCATTCCGGCTGTCAAAAAAACCATATCTGCATCAGATAAAACATCCTGTATTTTTTGTGTAGATTCTTCAGCTGCCTGAAGACCAACCTCAGGATCTCCACCTGAGCCGAGTCCGCGGGTTAGCGTTTCGCCAATTTGGACTTTTGTCGGAGAAGGATTATTCATTAAAGCTTGAGCATCTGTATTTACAGCAATAAAATCTACACCTTGAATTTGTGAGAGCGTGATCATGGAAGAAATAGCATTACCACCACCTCCGCCAAGTCCTACAACCTTTATCTTTGCAAATCTTTGTACATCAGGTTTTATTAGCATAAATTAGTGACTAGCGCTAGAGTCAAGTCCGCCAGTGGCGGACTATGTCACTTGACTCTATATGGCAGAATATTATCAGATTAGTATCTGATTTAGCAAGTCCCTTATGGCAGAAGCGATTTTACCCAATTCATTCCTTTTTGAACCATTCCTTTTATAGGAATACTCGATGCGAGGACTGGTATTCTGCTTTCACCCTGCTGTCCGGTTTGGTTTACTCCGTAAAGTATCAAACCTGCAGCTGCCGAATACTGAGGCGTATCTATTTCATCAATTAGGCCTGAAAGTCCATTTATTTTCCCGACCCTGGCAGGAAATCCTAAAATATACTTTGCCTGATCTAAAACTCCTGCTGTTAGAGCGCCTCCTCCGCAAATTACAAGCCCTGAAGGAGTAGCGTTTCCAAAACCCGATTTTTTTATTTCCTTACCAACATATTTAAAAATCTCCTGAAGCCTTGGGCGGATAATCCCCTCAACTACTGCTTTTCTGGAAATCTCCTTAACATCTTCTGCAAGACCTAAAGATTTTATATCAAGAAGCTCATCTTTTTTCTTCGGGATCTCGACCCGCTCCTCATCAACTGCAGGCTTTTGAATTTTACCAAGAGACAGCTTAATTTTTTCCGCAGATTCAAGGGACACCCTAAGCCCTACAGCCAGATCAGAAGTGATATGTCTTGCACCGATAGGAACGACTGCAGAGTATGAAACAGATCCATCTACGAAGATTACAACGTCTGTTGTTTCCCCTCCAATATCTACTAAAATTACACCCAGTTCTTTCTCTGTATCTGTTAATATGGAAAAAGACGAAGCAATTCCGCCAAACACAAGTTCAACAACGTCAATGCCAACCTGTTGAACACATTTGACCAGATTTCTCATTGAAGTTGAAGATCCGGTAATTATATGAGTCTCTGTTTCAAGCCTAACACCGGTCATTCCTACTGGATCCCTTATTCCCTCCTGACCGTCAACTGTAAAAGTTCTCGGAATAACATGAAGTATTTCCCTGGAAGATGGAAGGGGGATTGCCCTTGCGGCTTCGTTAACTCTCAAAACATCCCCATCTTTTATTTCGCCCTCAGGCTGTGCAACTGCAACCACTGCATGCTGGTTGATACTTTCAATTTGCGGACCCCCCAAGGAAATGTAACCTGAAGATATTGAATAGCCTGCCATCCGTTCTGCAGCCTCAACGGATTCTGTAATTGCCTCAACTGCATCATCTATATCAACAACCTGACCTTTTTTTACTCCTTTTGAAGGGGTAGCTGAAACTCCTATAAGGTTAATTTTATCACTTCTCCCCCCACCAGGAAGCTCATCCCCGATTGAGGCAATCAGTGTTGCTATTTTTGAAGAACCAACGTCAATTGCGCAAATTACTTTATCTCTTGCCATACTCAATCCTTTTATACATACTGGCAAGAGAGAACTTGTTCATCTCTTGCCATAGTTACTTTTTTCCGGAACATATTTAATAATGGGTTTATCGTATCGCAGATCTATAAATTCCATCTCCTGCTCTTCTATTTTAGCCTGTGTGAGAATGAGTTGTAAAGAAGCAAGTTGTATTTCTATATTTTTTTTAAGTGTAAAAATAATTCCAGGCTTACCGATTAACGGATATAATAAAAAGGAGTCATCTGGATAAATTATTGCATTACTAACATTAACCTCAAAACTTTTTAATTTTGTAAGAATTTCCAGTGCATTCTCTACAATTTTTTCTTCAACTTTTTTTCCAATGCTTAAATTACCCCGGAAAAATAATTTTGGACCAGTTATCTGACCAGCTTTTGAAAATACAATCCCTTCTAAATCCACCAGATATTTATCACTGCTTTGCTCCTTAATTAAGGCAGCATAGATGCTTGCAATATTTTCCAAACTGGCAGAATGTGTAGATTCTTCCGTATTTAGAAGTATAAGAGTTGCTATAGCTTCTCTTCCAGTAATTTCAATTTTAACTTTATCTGGAAAATCTTTTGTTAAATTTGCAGATTTTATACAAATATATTTTTTTTTAATTTGATTTTCAAATTTCTGAATATTTACAAAAAAAAAGTTTTTACCTGAAAAAGAAGCCTCTTTTTTAATAGTAACTTCATCTGTACAATTAACTTTATCCAAAACTATTTCCACGGATTTAATATTAAAAAACCTTGAGGTTAGTAAAAGGTATGCATCCAGAATAAGAAATAATACCAGTACCCCTAACCCAATTCTCCAGATTTTCTTAGATATACTTCTGTCTCTTTTTTTGAATTTTCTTCTTTGCATAATTTCATTATACCCTTTGTCTTTCTGCTAAAAGTATAGTTTCCAGTGCAACTCTTTTGGCTGAGTCTGGGATTATTATGTCCTTTGCTTTTTGGGCATTCTTTTTTAATTGATCCAGATTTTTTAAACAATGATTAATCTCTTTTAATAAATTTTCACCATTTAGCTTATTTTGAGGTAAAATCTTAACCAATCCTAATTTTTCAAAATATTTTGCATTCTTATTTTGTTCATCCTGATATAGGTATGGAATTGGAATAACAAGCGCCGGTTTTCCAAGGTATGCCAACTCTAATAAGGTATTAATGCCTGCTCTCGTTACAACCAAATCCACCTTTTTCATTGTATCCCCCATATTCTCAATCCATTTTTGTACATGGTACCTCTTATTTTCGAGTTTGGATAATCTTTCATGATCTTTATATTTAGAATCACCTGTCTGGTGAATCACTTCTGTAATTCTAAGGAGTTCATCCAAACTCTCCTCAACAGCCAGATTTATTACATGTGACCCTTGATTACCACCGGTTATAAGAACAGTTGGAACACTGGTATGCATATTCTGCGCACTTCCGTTTTGGATAATTTCAGCCCTTATTGGGTTCCCTGTTAAAATTGCTTTGGGATTTCTGGATAAGCTACTTTCCTTAAAAGAAATTGCCACCTTATCAGCAAACCATGAACAAATTTTATTTGCCAAACCTGTTATCAAAGTTTGTTCATGAATAATAATCGGGATCGAGAATAACCAGCCCACCATAACAATTGGTACTGAAACATACCCCCCAAAAGATAAAATCACATCCGGCTTTTCTTTTAAAAAAATAACAAAAGCCTGGATAAAACCGATTGGAAGCTTAAGTAAGGAAGGGATCGTATAAATTGTAAATGCTTTCTGTAATCTTCCCGCTATTACCGGAATAAATTTAATACCGTACTTAGGCAATACTTCAGATTCTACAGATTTGGAACTATCACCTTCTCTAGTAGTATTTCTGCCGGCATAAATTAGCTTTATATCCTCATACTTTTTAAGCTCTTCTAAAACTGCCAGTGCAGATGTAAAATGTGTCCCAGTTATTAAAATCTTCATATTTTCATCTTTTTCTAGAAATATTTAAAAGTATTCCAACAGCAGCTAAATTTGCTACTAATGCTGATCCCCCATAAGATATAAACGGAAGAGGTACACCTGTCAGCGGAAACAGCGAAACCATAGCCCCAAGATTTATTACAGCTTGAGTTCCTATCCAACATGTAATCCCTGAAGCAAGCATTTTACCAAACATATCTGGTGCGTTTGATGCTATTCTAAAACCTCTAATTATAAAAGCTACAAAAAGTGAAATAACAATAATTCCTCCAAAAATACCCAATTCCTCCCCAATTATTGCAAATATTGAATCCGTTGTAACCTCCGGTATATAAAATTTTTGCCTTGACTGACCAAGACCCAATCCGAAAATCCCCCCCGACCCGAACGAGACTAAAATCTGAAGTATATGATATGTAAAACCCTGCGGATCAGAAAAAGGATCCAAAAACGCAAAAATTCTTTTTCTTCTGTACTCAGAAGTTAATATTAAGGCTGCTAAACCTGCAATCAGAATCGGGGCACTCACAGCAATTTGCCAAAGAGACCCTCCGCTTGTAATATACATTAGAAAAGCAGTAGCAGCAAAAACAATGGTCGAACCTAAATCTTTTTGTAAAAATCCCATGATAAAGGAAATAACAAGAATTATTAACATAAATAGCTTAAGGCTCAGTTTTTTGTCGAAAAGTGTTGCAAAAAAGAGTACTGATGTAAGCTTTAATATTTCAGTTGGTTGAACTGTAAATAGTTTCAAATTTAACCACCTGTGCGCGCCTCCCGCCTGTGTTCCGAGTCCGGGGATAAATACAGCAAGAAGCGCAACTGCTGATAGAGCGAAAAGAGGTGCGCTAATTTTTTTAAGCTTCTGGTAATCAAAAAACACAAAAAAAAATGCAGTAAGAAATCCTGCAAAAGCCCAGATCAGTTGATTCCTGATATAATAATAGCTATCGCCAAAATCTCTAAAAGCCTGTATCGCTGAAACATCATAAACAAATGTAAGCCCCAGGATAACCAGGAGAACTACAGTTATGAGGATTGGCAAATCTATTGATACTTTCTGAGAGTTTAAAATAATATTCTTTTTCACATTTTTAATTTACAAAACCATTATCCGGATAAAAGAGCAATCCAAAGACCCAATACTGCGAAAATTGCGCCTGTTAGCCAAAACCTCATAACAATCCTTGGCTCTTCCCAACCTATATATCTTAAATACATATGGAGAGGGCTAACTGCCAAAATTTTTCTTCCGAGTAATCTCTTCGATATAATCTGCAGAGCTGAAGAAAAAGCGATCACTACAAAAACTCCTCCAATGATTGCTAAAGCCAGAATCTTACCTGTTAAAAGCCCAACAACAGCTAGCGTTGCTCCAAAACTCAAAGATCCTGCGTCTCCCAAATTAATTCTGGAAGGATAGATATTAAAATATAAAAAAGCAAATAATGAGCCAAGCCAAATACCGATAAATCCTGCAAGTGTTAGATTTAGTGTCGCAGATGCAAGAACCAACAATGCAAAAAGACAAATTAATAAAAGCCCTGCAGATAAACCATCTAATCCGTCGGAAATATTGTATGCATTAGAAAAGGCTATGATTACAAAAGTAGCAAATGGAATATACCAGCTTCCTATAACAAAATTTCCCAGAACTGGAATATAGATATTGTTAAGTCCAATATAATAATAAAGTCCTAAGGCTGTAAGCAGTGCAAATATAAGCTGTGCTAAAACAATATAGCGCCCCTTAAGTCCCGCATATTTTCCGCTAAAAGCAGTCAGTACTTTCCTGACATCATCAAGAATACCTATTGCTCCAAAGGATAGAAATGTAAATAGTAAGATATAAAGATAGCTTGGCTGGACAGCTATATTTAACTTGGCATAGAGGCTAACCAATATTGTAACAATAAAAATTAGAAGTATTCCTCCCCCAACCGGAGTTTTCAAATCCTTTCCTGCTAAAAGTTTATTATGAATTGGTGTAGTTGCATCATTGTACCCTTTTGGGATCGGTCTTCTGTATTTACTTCTAATGAAGTAAAGAAGATCTATAAAAGGAACCATGAAAAAACTGGTCACAGCAAAAGATAGTAAAACAAGTCCTAAAAGTTCTATCATTTTTGTTTTTTCGCTATACGCTTAACAACCTCATCCATTCTTAAGGATCTCGAGGCTTTAATTAAACAGATATCTCCTTTTGATAGTAGTTTTAAAAGTTTAGATACAATCTGAGGATTTTGTAAGTTTGATTCGAGTTTTTCCTCCCAAAACCCAAGCCTTATAAGCTCATCTGCAACTATTGTTGCATCACCTGTACCTAAAAAAACATAATCCGGTTTTTCATCATAAATTTTTCTGGCAATTTGCCGGTGAAGTTCCTCGGAATAACTCCCAAGTTCCCGCATTTCTCCCATAACCAAAATTCTTCTTTTAGAAGGAATGCTCATTAAAGTATCAATTGCCGCCTCAGCTCCGATAGGTGAGGCATTATTATACGTATCGTCTAAAATTGTTGCTCCGTTAAACCCTTCTACGAATTGTAATCTGTGCTCAGCAGGTATTACTTTTTCCAACCCCTTTTTAATTTGAATTAAAGACAACCCTTCAATAACTCCAATCGCAGCGGCAGCAAGAGCTGAATAAACTTGATGTTCACCAATTAGCTGATATTTAATCTCTACTCTTTCTACACCATAGTTCAATTCGAAAACTGTATTAAAATTTTCTATTCTGATTTTATCAGCCCAAATTGAACAATTTTTTTTATCTTTCCCGAAGTATATTATTTCTGCTTTTGTCCTTTGAGCAAGCTTTCGGCAATTTATGTCATCAAAGTTCAAAATAGCGACTCCATCTTCTGGAAGCTGCTCTATAAGTTTTCCCTTCTCCCCGATAATATCATCAACGCTTCCTAAATATTCACTATGTGCAAAATATAGCCTTGTCACAACCACAGTTTTCGGCCTGACTATTGAGATATAAAATTCCATTTCTCCCTTGAATTCAATACCCATTTCAAGGATTACTTTTTTTGTATTTGGCCTAATATTTAAAATAGTTATCGGAATGTTCAAAATCGGGTCAAGATTTGGTTTAGTTGATATAACTTTTATCTTCTCTGATAATACAGCGTCAATTGCCTGCACGCAGGTTGTTTTTCCTACAGAACCTGTTACTCCTATAAATAATTCTCTTTTAAAGATTCGCGCAAACTGCTTTGCAATTTTTATCCTTAAAATATGGAACGGTTTTTTAAAAGATGAAATTCTGGACTTATAGGGAGTAGTTTGCGTCCATATTGGATGATCAGGTAAATTCATTTTTTTCTTAAAATCTTAAGTATAGCGAAATTTAAGACATTTTAATATTTGCACCAAGACTACTAAGGCTTCCTGCAACGTCTTCATACCCTCTTTCAATAAGTTCTGCATTGTTTATGGTGCTTACTCCTTTTGCAATCAATGCTGCTAAAACCAGAGCCATGCCGGATCTTAAATCAGAACTTTCAAAATCATGGCCTGACAGATTTGATTTACCCTTAACAAAAACTTTACTAGAATCAATTATACTTATATCTGCACCCATTTTAATCAAGTTCTTAACAAACTCCATCCTTTTTTCAAACATCCAATCGTGGCACAGTGTTGACCCCTCGGCCTGAGAAGCAAGGACTATAGTTGAAGACATTAAATCTGTTGGAAAACCCGGCCAAATATTTGTAACAATTTTTTCGCTGCAGACAATTCTTTCCGAAAAAACCAGAAAACCATTATTCTCCCAGTCAAATTTTATCCCAAATTTACCCAAAGCTTCTATAACTGGTTCTAAATCTGTATTTTTATCACAAATAATTTTCAATTTGCTGTTTGTAATAGCGCTTGCAATTGCATAAGTACCAAAATTAATATGGTCATCAGAGACTCTAAATTCTGCACCCTTTAATTTTTTTACTCCTGAAATTTTCAAGCTATTTGTTCCAACTCCATTAATCTTTGCTCCCATTTGGTTTAACAATTTACATAAATCATAAACGTGCGGCTCAGTAGCTGCATTTCTTATAGTAATTTTTGATTCACTCAAAACTGATGCTAAAATCAGGTTTTCTGTTGCGGTAACTGACGCTTCACCCAAAAAAATTCTTATTTTTTTTATTGGATTTTTTTTTGCTTTTGAAATAAAATAAACGTCACTAAGTTTAGAGATTATCGCACCAAGAGATTTAAACCCCTGCAAATGAATATCAATACTTCTTTTACCAATCTTATCTCCTCCTGGAAAAGTAAATGAAACTTTCCTCTTTCTTGCAAAAATTGGGCCTGCCAGCAGAATCGAAGCTCGTAGTTTTTTTACGAGTTCATCAGGAAGCTCTGTTTCTAGTATTTTTTTTGCTTTTATATATATCTTGTCTTTCTTACGCTTAATCCCTATCCCTAATTTCTTAAAAATTTCTGTAAAAACATCTACATCAGTAATATCAGGAACATTTGACAAGACTATTTCATCTTCTGTAAGAAGAGCAGCAGCCATACAGGGAAGTACGGAATTTTTATTTCCGGATAAGGTTACCTGGCCTGACAATTTTTTCCCACCCTCAATAATATAGTGCATTTTTAATCTCCCTTTGATTTAAATTTATGCATTTTATGCAGAAATTCTACGCTTAGCGTATAATTTTAATACAGCAGAAAGTACTATATGCTTTCTTAAACTTAAATCATTTACTCTGATTTCTTCTACTTCAACCTCCTGGTTTAGAACTTTAATATGTTTAACCACACTTTGCAAATATGAATTTATAAACAGGTTTCCTCCAAGCGTACCAGATATCCCCAAAAACTCTTCTGAGCGTAAACCCTGCTTACTTAAGAATTCTATCAAAGCAGACATACTTACACCAGAATCAATCTCAATAAGAGCTTCCTCAACTCCAACCCCTTTACTTGACACTTTCCCTTTAACCCCAACAACTGTAATATTTTTAGTCCGGTTTTTAATCACCAAACCATTAAAGCCATGGTCGGAAATAAGGATTTTAGACCCGGTCCCAAAAACTAAAAAAGGAACTTTAAGCTTTCGCGCTTCCGTAACAATCCTTATTATTTCCCTGGGCGAGTGCGCCACAAAAAAAAGCTTTGCCGGTCCGCCAGCATTTGATTCCACATGATTTGAAACAGGCTCATCAACTTTAAACTTTTCTTTACCAAAAGTGTCAGTAATTAATTTTAGCTTGTTTTCCATAATGCTTTCTCAACAGCTTCCTTATCTGACCAGTAAATTTCGGCTTTCCCATCTAAATTCATAGATTTTTCATGCCCCTTTCCGAAAATCCCGATTATATCTCCCTTTCTTGATAATTGTCTAACTGCAAAATTTACAGCTTTTTGCCTATCTGGAATTATGTAAAAATTAACTCCTGATTTTGCGCCCGATTTTAATGCTCCTTTTTTTATTTGCTTGTTAATTTCACGAATCTGTCCCCTAGGGTCAACTGCAGTTACTATTACTATATCAGAGAGCTTTTGAGCAATCTCCCCCATCATTGAGCGCTTTTTTATATCTCTAAATCCTTCAGCGCCAATCAAAGAAATTAGCCTTCCAGGCTCGCTTCGCGAAGCGAGAGACTCCTTGGAGCGTAAGGCTGTAAGTGCATTTTCCAGTCCATTTGGTGTGTGTGCAAAATCTAGAATGATTTTTAAACCCCGCTCATTCCTCACTTCTTCCATTCTACCTGGAAGAAACTGAAAATTCGCAAGTACACTTTTTATAGTTTTGTTATCCACACCTAAAACAGAACATGTTGCAAAAGCAGCAAGTCCATTTAAAACATTAAATTCCCCTGGTATTTTTAACTTAAGTGGGGATTTTTCTGGATTAAATTCTGCTGATTTGCTAAAACCAAAACTAGCAACCTTACACTGCTCATTTACTAAATGAGCAAGTTTGGAAAAATATTTTTCATCCTTATTTAAAACTGCAAACTCGACATTCTTAATTAATTTTGCTTTGGAATTAAAGTAATTAGTCCAAGTTCCATGATAATCCAGATGTTCATGAGTTATATTTGTGATTACACATACATCAAAATGAGTCCCAAAAAATCTAAATTGATCCAGCGCATGTGAAGTTACTTCCAAAACAATATAGTCACAGCCTTTGTTCACTGATTCTTTTATTAGTTTTTGCAGTAAAAATGGATTCGGTGAAGTTACATGAAATCCGGTATCTGTCTCTTTTCCACCCACCACAGCATTAATTGTTGAAACCATTGAAACTTTTTTTCCGGAAGCTTTTAAGATTTGGTAAATCATGTTTACAGTTGTGGTTTTCCCGTCAGTTCCCGTAACTCCAATAACTTTTATTCCACGAGAAGGAAAGCCATATATTACATTGGCCAAGAAAGCAGTCGGCAGATGATAAAACCAGTTTATAGCCCACTGCGGCAGAAATTGTTTAATAAGATTCTTCAATGAACCTAATTATATCTTATTTATTCATTGGGTGCGATTTTGTAGTATGTAAAAAGCTCTTTTGCTATTTCAAAAAAAGTCGGGGCAGCAGTTTCTGAACCAAATATAGAAGAAGTTGGCTGATCAAAACGCACAAGCATCACAAATTTAGGGTTGTCAGCGGGTGCGAATCCTACGAAAGAGGCTATAGTTTTATTCGGATCGTAGTATCCGGCAACAGGAATCTGCGCAGTCCCTGTTTTTCCTGCAATTTTAAACCCTTTTGGTTTTGCAAATTTTGCCTCCCCTTCATCTACAGCCTTTACCATCATTTCAGTTATAACTTTGGACGTAGCCTCTGAAACAACCTGCCTGACTATTTTAGGTTTAATTTCGAAATTTCCGTTTACTCCTTTTATTTCCCGGACAATGTGCGGTTCCATTAAATTCCCCCCATTTGCAAGCGCCCCGACAGCACGAATCATCTGGATTGGGGTAACAGCAATTCCCTGACCAAACGATGCTGTTGTTAAATCTATTTCCTTCCAGCTGTCTTTACTTCTTATATCAGGAGAAAATTCATCCTGTAGATCAACGCCGGTTATATCCCCAAATCCGAAATTTTCAATGTATGAATATATCTTATCAAACCCTAATTTTCTTCCTGTAAAGACCATACCTGTATTGTCTGAATGAATAATTACATCTGTCATAGTTAAGTTCGGCAAATATTTATTATTCCATGTTCTAATTTTGTAGCCGCCAACTTCAACAGGTCCGCTGCAAATATCACACTGAGTTTCCGGCTTAACTAAATTCTCATTTATCGCGCCAGACATTACTAAAACCTTAAAAGTTGAACCAGGCTCATATGAATCGGCTACCACAGAATTTTTATATACGTCTTTTGAAAATTTATCAAAATTTGCAGGATCATAACCTGGGTAGGACGCCATAGAAAGTATAGCTCCAGTTCCCGGCTCCATAACTATCGCTGAAGCTGCTTTAGCGCCGTATTTTTCCATTCCTTTTTGCAAATTTTTCTCAACTATAAACTGAACTGTCCTGTCAATATTTAATACTAAATCCTTTCCGGGAATTGATGGATTTCCCAAAAAATTACCAATTAAAATAGGAAGTCCTCTTGCGTCTTTTTCTATCTTTAAAAGTCCTGTAAAACCTTTAAGCTCTCCATTATATTTACCTTCAAGTCCAAAATATCCGGTATCTCCCTTTGAATCTGACCCTACAAAACCCAGCATTTGGGCAGACGATGAACCCTCAGGATAAAATCTTTTGTTTTGCTCTTCAAAACCTAAACCTTTAAGATTTAGTCCTTCAATTTCTTTTCTTTTTTCGAAACTTACGTTTTTTTGTAAAACTACCCAAAATAAGTCCTGAGAAAGTGCCAGCTTTAACTCTTCCTGCAAAACCTTCTCATCACCCTCGTTTAGTAAAACTTTAGCAAGGGTTTTTGAAAGTCTATTTTTTTCTTCATCTCCTAATAACTTAGGCTGTCCGTAAAGTAAAAATGCAGGCTTAGTTGCGGCCAGAACTGTTCCATCTGAGTAAAAAATATTCCCCCTTTTTGACTCAATTTTTTGGTTTTCAAATCTTTGATTTTCAGCCTTCGCCTGGAGTTCATCGGCTCTAACAATCTGCCAATAGAAAAGCCTTAAGAAAATCGTAAGGAACATAAGAAGGAATAATACTTTTACAAAATATATGCGCATCAACGAATATATTTTACGCTTTTTGAAGAGGATAATCCAAGAGTTCCCGAGCGGCTGGCAATATTTTGCAGGGAAGAATGCGTAGCAATTTCATTTTCCAGTATCAGGTTTTCCTGTTCAAGAGACATTTGAAGATTATTAATTTCCGAAAATTTTTCTCCAAAGTTTGCAAGCGAATTTGCAGCCCAAATCTCAGCTAATACGAGTCCTAATAAAAAAACACTAATAAGGCCTGCAAATTTCCGGCTTTTTAGTATGTTTTCTTTTTTTTCTTTTTCAGGTTCAAATTTGTGAATTATGGTCATAGTGAGGTAGACATTCGATTCTTTCGAAATACTCTCATTTTTGAGCTCCTTGATCTTGGATTCATTGTAGTTTCATCTTCAGACGGAGTGACAGGTTTTTTGGTAATTATTTTTCCAAAACCCTGATCCTCCCAATCTTTAAAAGTATTTTTAACAATTCTATCTTCAAGTGAATGAAAACTTATAACAATAACTTTTCCACCCTCATCCAAAACTTCCAGAGCTTGTGGTAACGCCTCCCTTATTGAATTCAACTCATCATTGACAGCAATCCTGAGAGCCTGAAACACTTTGGTTGCCGGATGGATTTTCCATTTTCTTATCCCATGTTTTCTGTAAACGTCCTCTACCAACTCCGCCAGCTCTTTCGTTGTTTTAATCCCTACCTCACGGGAGCTGACCAAAGTATCTGAAATTGCCTTAGAAAACTTTTCCTCACCCAATTTATTAAATAATTCATATAATTCTCCTTTATTAAGTCCATTTATTAAATCCAAAGCACTAACAGAAAGAGTTGGATCCATTCTCATATCTAAGGAACCCTCATTTCTTATAGAAAACCCTCTTTGTGCGCTTTCAAATTGTAAACTGGAAACGCCCAAATCAAACAAAATTCCTGCAAACTTTACATCTTCAAATCCATTATCTTTAATCAACCTCTCTAAATCTCTAAAGTTTCCTAACTTCAATTTATACCTGCTAATATCTATCGAACATCTTTCAAATCTTTTTTTAGCTCTCTCTAATGCTTTCGAATCAACATCTAACCCTAAGATATTTCCACCCAACTTTAATATTTTTAAACTGTGTCCCCCGTCACCCAACGTTGCATCAAGATACCAATAATCTCTCTTGACATTCAGGGCATCTAGTACCTCTTTCAGAAGAACGGGCTCATGATATCCTTCCATGTAAATATTCCTCCTCTAGCTTTTTCAGATATTTATTCCAAGTTTTTGTATCCCAAATCTCAAAATGGTCACCCGCACCAATTATTATTACTTCCTTAAACAATTTCCCGTGTGTCAGCAGGGCGGACGGAATTACAAACCGACCTTGACTATCCAACTCTGCTGGCTCGGATCCGGAAAATAAATACCTGCGTAACATTCTTGCCCGTTCTTCTGTAGCTGAAATTTCAAGCTGGCGCCTTGCCTCTTTTTCAAAAGTTTTTTCATCAAAACCCCAAACGCATCCCTCAAATCCACGGCTTAAGATAATAACTTCACTAGTTAGCTCCATGCGTATTTTTTTAGGTAAGATTACCCGACCAATCCCTGTAAATTTAAGTTTATATTCGCCCAAAAACATGCGTGTTTACGCCTTTCTGGGCAGATTATTTAACCAAAATTCACCATCTATAACCATTTTCCGCCATTTTACCATCCCTTGTCAAGATGGCAATTTTAAGGTAAAATAGGCACATGGCAGAACTTCTTAAATATGAACTTTCGCCAGTTTCAAATGCATATGTATATTTACCACCTCCTACATCTGTCCAGCTCCTTGAGGAAAATCCTACTTGGAAGAAAGCAATTTTAAGCATTCCCGAGTTAATAGGAAGGGTCTATTCGTGTATTGATTTTATCACTGAAGAAAACTTAGAGTTAGCTCTAAACGAACTGAATCCGCATCTACTATTATATAGACACCAAGATGTTTATAATGCGGATTATTATGCCTTAAAGTTTAGACCTGGTCATTATTCGGAGGATTTGGAGGAACATCGAAGGAAAGTCATGAACCCATATTCAAATCAAATTAGACTGTCAAGAGTTGATTTACCCTCTTATTGGCCAACAAATTATCCTAGAAGGCAGATTCCTCCAGCTGATTATTTCACCCCTAATGCACCCATGCCAACGAGTGATTGGGGAAAGCGAGTACAAGAGGCAGATGCTGCTAGTTTAGCGGGAGAAAGAAGAAAAGCAGCAGAATTAGAGCGACAAAAACAAGCAGCTGCCCAAGCTGAAGCAGCAAGAAAAAGCCAAGAAGTCCTGGCCGCGCAGCGAGAGTCAAATGAAGCCAGGAGGGTTTTAAAACCCATCCTTGATAGATTAAAAGTTAGAGATATGTTTGAAAGCTTGCAGAGAAGTTATTGGCAGGGAGCCATATTTGAAGAAAAGTTTTCTGGATGGGGGGATGGGAGGCTTTCTGGTTTGTATGCTTTATCAGTCGCGTATGCTACATATGAATATATGAGGTATGATAATCCTAGTGCCTTGGGAGGTACTGATGGAATAGGAGGCGGACATAAGCCAGAACGTCCAAACGGCTACGAGTCAAGAAGCAGATCAACAAGGCTGGAAGTATACGCAGGTTTCTATCCTGAAGGAACTTATCATAATCCGGTAGAGAAGTATGTATTGTCAGTTTATGATAGCCAGAGCAGTCTTGAACCTTTACCCGGTGCCGATAGATTTGGGAAGTTAGGTTTTATCAGAGCTGATGATTCTCAGGCTTATGCAAAATTGGATGAATTGGTTTTGCGTTCCATTTTACACCGCAGAAGATCAAATACACTACCACATCAGGTGAGAGAGAAAGCTAGAAAAGACGATCCTTCCCTTTGGCGGCGGTTATTTGGATGAAGTTAGAGACCAAATTTTAAACAAAAACTTCACGGTCGTAGCATAATTGAAAAAATTCATTAAATTTGGTTTCTCAAAGTATAGTACTATGTAGTGCTATACTTTTGTTCCTTCTGTTCAATTAAATGGTTAGTGGTTGGAGAATAATTAAACAGAAGCTAATTCTTTTTGGGGATAGACTATTTCTTTTGCTCTCTCACCAATTGGTACAGGATAATTTCCATCAAAAACAGAAAAATCAAACATATCTCTATATTTCCCAAGAGTTTTTTTCATTCCTTCTAAAGACAAAAACCCTAAATACTCTGCTCCTATCCAATCTCTTAGCTCCTCTTCAGTCCTTCCGTATGACGCAAGATCAGGTTGATAAGATGTATTTGTTCCGTAATGATTAGAAAATCTATAGCACGGAGAAGCCTTAAGAACAATAACCTTACTGGCTCCATTTTTTCTAAGAAGCGGAACAGTTACCCGATCTGTAGTTCCATGAACCTGAGAGTCATCAACTGTAATAGTATCTCTTCCGTCAATAAGCTGCTTTTGCGGAATATACTTTGCCTCCGCTTTAGCCATCTTTTCATCCATGCCTGCTGTAATAAAAGTTCTATCTATTGCTCTGTTTTTAATCAAACCTGCCTCCATAGGTATTCCTGAAATTTCTGAGTATCCTTTTGTAGCAAAATTTCCTGAATCTGGTAATGAAAATACAACGTCAGCAAAAATCTTATGCTCTCTTGCCAACTGTCTTCCAAATTCAATTCTATAATCTTCAACTACCCTCCCGTATAAATAACTTTTAGGAGAGGCAAAATAAATGGCTTCAAATATACAAAGTTTATATTTTGGATCAAAAAGTTGATATGCATCCAATCCGTTTTCATTAAAACTTATAAACTCACCAGGTGTAACATCTCTTATAAACTCTGCATTAACAGCATCCAACCCTATTGTTTCAGATGAAACTACATAACTATTATCTATCTTCCCGAATGATAATGGTTTCACTCCATATTCACATCTAGCTGCAGCCATTTCACGAGGAGTAAGCATTGCAAGACTATAAACTCCTGGAACACGAGAAGCCATTTCCCAATAAGCATCTACTAATTTGGCTCCCTGCCTTATAAATAAGCCAAACACCTGCCCAACCATCTCTGTATCATTTAGGTAAGTATAAGAAATGTTTCTGGAATCTAACAATTTTTCAAGAGGTCGTGTATCTGGAATATTTCCATTATGACTAAGGAAAAGTTTTTCATCATTTCCAATATCAATTTCTACTGGTTGAGCATGATCTTTGCTTAATCCTTGGGAAGTAGTATACCTTACTTGACCCACAGCCTTATTCGCAATTATTCCTCTTAGGTTATCATTAGAAAATACTTGGGTAACCAATCCCAATTCCGCAACTCGGCTGTACTCTGATCCCTTATACCCTGCAATTCCCGCACTATCTTGACCTCTATGTTGCAGTGCTTTTAATCCTTGTAAAACTATCTCTGCTGCTTGATCAATCCCATAAACACCAAAAACGCCGCACTTTTCCTTAAAGTTGTCATCTGAGTAGTACTGGCTTTGTGCTACTCTTTCCATATTAAGTACAGATATTTGGATTTTTCATTGCTTGTTTATAAGGACTGTAAATATTCCACTACCAGATGCTGATGCTTCCAGCTTACTTCCTGTAATTTTTGTTTCAAGTTCTTCCCAACTATTTGCACGATCTGTATACCTTGCTAACTTTGCACCTGCAGCGGGATTTTCTGACAGTTCCAAAGAAATACTTCCCTCAGCTAAATCCCTAACAATTGGGGAGGTAAGAGAATAAACTTTCCCGAGAATTTGTTTATCACCCGGAAGCTTTGGTGCACCAGTTAAATCGTTTACTACACTAAATCCTATTAAAGAAAGATCCTCTCTTTTTGCATTAGCTAACTTATATGAAAAATGATTATCTCCTGAAGTTAAATTTCCAAGAGCCAAATCCGGCTTTTGCAGGTGCCACTGAGAAAGCATTCTATAAGGCTGTAGCCCTTTCCTGATTCTAAGAGTTAAAGTCCCGTTTTCAACTCCTTCATCAAATACGCAGTGCTCCTTTCCTTCTGTAAAACCTTGAGAACAAGTCCCGAGTAAAAGCTCCTGTTCATATTCTCCTTTATCTTTAAGCTCAATCCAGGTATCTAAGCTTCCTGCACCACGATCTATCCCGTTTTTATCTGCATATGTTAGCTGATAAGAAAAGGAATCGTATGCGGCGACTCTTTTAATATTTAAAACCAGAGCATTACCATCCCGTCTTGGAATAAGAGTAGCAAAAGGGCCTTCCGGGTCAAAATTTAAAATTATATCAGAAAGTAACGGTCTGCTTTTTTGATAATTTTGAAATATAAAAAATCCTCCTATAAGGAGGACTAAAATAAGTGCTGCAAGCCCCACAGTAAATCTGTGGTTATTTGCTAATTTGATCCAAGATATAATTTTGTAGTTCAGAAATTTTAACACGAATTTGTTTTGCACTATCTCTATCTCTAACTGTAACAGTACTATCCTCCAAAGACTGAAAATCTGCTGTCACACAATATGGGGTTCCTATTTCATCCTGTGCCGCATATCTCTTACCAATATTACCCCTCTCATCCCAGCATACATGCAAATTTTGCTTTAAGTCAATATAGATCTTTTTTGCAAGATCAATAAGTTCCGGTTTATTAGCAAGAAGCGGGAAAACTGCTGCCTTATAAGGAGCAAGCTTTGGGTGGAGTTTTAAATAAACTCTATTACCTTCTTCAGTATATGAATCTAATAATACTGCGAGGAAAGTTCGGTCCACCCCAAAACTTGGCTCAATTACATGAGGCCAGTACTCTTCTCCAGATTCTGGATCGCGATATTTTAGATTTTTTCCACTTGAATTTCCATGATTTTTTAAGTCAAAGTCAGTTCTGTATGCTAAACCATAAAGTTCTTCCTTGCCAAATGGAAACTCGTACATAAAATCAATTGTTCTCTTAGAATAATGCGCTCTATCCTCATCTGGAACTTCATCCTCATGTATCTTTGACTTATCTATTCCTAAATCATCCAAGATCCATGACAAGACACCAACTCTCCATTTTTCAAATGCACTCTGCCACTCTTTATCATCTTTTGGGGGAGCAATAAAATATTCAATCTCCATCTGTTCAAATTCTCTCATCCTAAAGATAAAATTTCCCGGAGTTATCTCGTTTCTGAAAGCTTTACCAATTTGAGCTACACCAAAGGGAATTCTAACTCTTGTGGTATCCAATATATTTTTAAAGTCGGCAAAGATTGCCTGAGCAGTTTCAGGTCTAAAATAGGCGATGTTAGCTGATTCTTCCGCAGGACCAATAAAGGTTTTAAACATTAAATTAAATTGTTTTGGCTCCATTAGTTCTGTACTATTACAATTCGGACATTTATGACCTTCTGCACTTACTTTGACGCCCTGAGCTTTAGCATGAGGATTTAAATCAATAATTGGGCGAAAACGTGTATGACATTTTTTGCACTCGATTAAGGGATCAGAAAAATTGGCTAAATGCCCACTTGCTTCCCAAACTTTTGGGTTCATTATTAAAGCCGCATCTAACCCGACAATATCTTCCCGTAATTGAACAAATTTCTTCCACCAAAGTTGCTTTATGTTGTTTTTAAGTTCCACTCCAACAGGACCATAATCCCAAGAATTAGAAAGACCTCCATAAATCTCAGATCCGGGGTATATGAATCCTCTTCTTTTACAAAGTGCAACTATTTTTTCTAGTAAATTTTGTTTATCCATTTTATTCCTGTCATCCCCTCGAAGGCGGAGATCCATTTAAATACAAGCGTTAATAGTTAATTAGATTCCTGCATTCGCAGGAATGACAAATGATCATTTCCTAAGAAACTTCCTAGCCTTTAAAGTCCCTTCCAATACTCTCTCAATATGATATCTTAAAACACGTTCAAGTTCCAGCGCCTGTTTTTCATCTAAACTCATTTTCCCTATTTCCTCCCAGCTTAATTTTTGCAAATTCTCCATCAATATCCCAAGGTGTCTATCTATCACACCCCCGGTGTGTGGTAGCTTCACACCGAAGGAATCAAAACTGAAAAAACCTAGATTAGACAAAATTTTTGCTTCAAACGCCCGAATCCAAATTTGCCTTGGATTTTCAGAAAGCCTTTTTAAAACTTCCACCAGATGAACATATAAACTTCTGTTTTCCTGATTTTCTGCAGTCAATTTATCAACAAGTTCTATAATATGGTAAGCATAAGTTGAAAGGGTTAAATCCTCTTTTATCTTTTGATAAGTATCCAGTGAGGTTGCCTCTGTAAGATTTAAAAACTGTTTTCCAGGATATAAAAACATCTGAACACGATTCAGAAGCTCAACATTACCAGCACGCCTAGAGGTAATTCTCCTTACGCCTTTGGCAATAATGGAAATCTTCCCTCGGTGGAGTGTAAAAGCCGTAATAATCCTATCCGCCTCCCCAAAATCCTTACGTTTAAGAATTATCCCTTCAGTCTTAAATGCCCTCATTATGGAAAAGTTTATATTATTGTTCGATCGAAGTCGAGAATCTCTCTACTGTCATCCTGAACTTGTTTCAGGATCTTCTATATGGATTCCGTATCAAGGAAGGACGGCTAGCTAATAGTTTCGGATCTCCACTTCTACTACTGCTAATTCCTTGTCACTTAATGTACTCACTGGTATATAAACTGGAATTTCTACCCCAAGTGCAGGATTTATCATACGCCTAGGTTCAACAGATTCTCGGAATAACCATGCAGGTGCATGATCTGCTCTTAAAACACTTGCAACATCCGATGGCTTAATTCCTTCGATGCTTGCAAAACGCGAGTAAAACCAAAGTTGTTGCGGTAACTTTCTTGAACCATCTTCATATCCAACAATAGTCGTTGGATCAAGTTCCAAATGTATTGCCATTTGTTCCGGAGTTAAACCCAATCCCTCACGAACCGACTTAAAAACTTCATGCGCTTTTAGCTCTTGGTCTTTTTCCATTAAAGACATTATACACTATATGTCAAACTTAAATTCCCTATCCTGATCCAGCTTAAAATTTTCTTTGGTAGATCCATTTATTTTTATAATATATTCAAAGTCTTTTGCTCCGGGTTGTTTTTGAACCATTAAGTTATACTCCCCAGATGGTTTGTACGGAATCTCGTATTCTATTTCAAGCTTTCGGGAATTTTCCGGACGTGTAACAACAAACGCCTCAAATACAGTTTTATCTAAATCCTCTATTGTTGTAACCGGGTTATCAGAGCCTTTGGAAGAAACCAGCTTAGATCCCAAAGGCACATAAAACCGGACATAACTTCTGTTGATTCCATTAAGCCATGTATCGTGTTTTTGAGGATTTTTGTATTCTACAGTAATCTTTTTTGTAACCTTCCCGCTTGAAACTTTTATTTCCTGTGTAACTTTTTCCTCCAGATAAATATTTGATTTTCCTCCTGCAAAATTACTGTCATTTATATGCAGATAATCTCCATCAAAGCTTTTTATTTTTCCTGTCCAGTTAAGTTTTGCTAAAGAGTCTTGAGTTTTCCCATCATGCATATAAAACATAATGTGCTTATGATTTGCAAGCCGTACAATAGTTTCTAAAAACTGCGGTATTTTTTCCGTATCTGCCCCAATCAGTTTAACCAGCATCTGCTGCATTAAAACTCCAAGAATTGCTTTTCTATCCTGTTCCCCTTTTGAGGCAATTTCTGCATATGATTCCAGTTCATAAATAACATTCGGACAATTGCACCTGTGATCCAGCTTCGCAGAATAGGGTGTTCCAAAAATATCAATTTCTCCTGTCACTTCAATAAGTTCTTCAACAACCTGTGAGTCAATATAAATTATTCCGTCAAATGGCAGCCCTTGCCCCAAATACCCATACATCCTTTCAAATTCCTTTGCAGAAGTTGCAAGATCCGGGGATAAATTTGAATCCCTCATACTCCATGCTTGCCTCTCCTTTCCATCAACTTCAGGTAAATATTTTGCAATTGGGGCTGGAGGTTTAAGAGGACAAATTTTAGATTGACATGTACCAAGTAGCCTTTCGTCAAGCCGGTAAATATCATCAGAAACTGTTGCGTTAATTTGCCCCTTATCAATTTTTAAAAAAGCATAAGCTGTTAAAAATCCTCCAGTTGCCCTTATTTCTTTATCATTTTGAAAAAGTAAAAGATAATTTTTTGTACTTGTTTGACCTAAGGCAGCTGGAGCAATTTCCAAAGCATCTTTTGACACTGTGGTTGCAATATATACTCCTACATAAAAGTTTTTTAAAGTTCTTATAAAATCCCTGAGGCGAATTCCACGAAACTCCTCAGTATATTTACTCTCATCTATCTCCTCAACTTTTTCCTTTGCTGATTTAAGGTTTTTTTCCATCTTTGGAAAAATGGGATATGACTTTTCCAAAATTTTAATAGCTTGTGTTATCCTGTCTTGTCCTGCCATTGTCTGACCCAAAAACCCAAGCTCTTTCTCATATGGCTTTAACTCTGAAAAAAGAATATTAAGAGCTGAAAGTTCGTCAACACTAGCACTTGTTAAGGATTTAATATCTCCAAAATATCCTCCAACTACTGGAATTAACCTTAACCAAACTAAAAAATTAAGAGAAGTGTCGATTTTTTTTAGTGAACTTCCGGCAGCTTCAGTCTCGGTAACTATTTGACCGAAATTCTGGCTCTGGTATGCGCTTGCAATAGCTTGCCCATGAACACCAACCTCTTTTACTCCGTCATATGCAAACTTAAGAGGTATTCCGATAATAATTGCTATAAATACAAAGATAAAAAATATCCTAAAAAAGATTTTCCCACTAAATTTGTGTTTTCTAGAATAACTATTATATTTATAGTCAATTTTCTTATTAAGATTTAGCATATTTTAGTGATTAGTCGCTAGAGTCAAGTCCGCCAGTGGCGGACTATATCACTTGACTCTACTCTAAATCGCTCCTTTTCCGGAAACTACTGCGGGAATTGTTTTTAACATAAGTTGTAAATCATATATAACAGAACGTCTTAAAACATACTTTGCATCCATTTCTACTCTTTTGTCAAAATTAATATTTGATCTTCCTGAAACTTGCCAAACACCTGTTACCCCGGGCCTTCCTTCAAGAATTATCTTAACATATTTTCTGGTTGAGGGATATTTTACCTGCTGCTCTTCCAGCTCAAATGGGTAATAAGCTCTTGGTCCAACAAGACTCATTTCTCCTTTCAAAATATTCACAAGCTGCGGGAGTTCATCAATTGAAAATCTTCTTATAATTTTCCCAATGCTTGTAATTCTTGGGTCGTTAAATATTTTGTAACTGTTTTTTTTGTACTGGTCAAGAAGCTGCGGGTTATTTTCCAAAATAGATTGGGCATCTTTTACCATTGACCGGAATTTATACATCTTAAAAAGCTTACCCGTTTTGCCTACTCTCATTGGAGTATCTGCAAATACCGGTCCTTCAGAATCAAGTTTTATAGCTATTGATACAACTAAAAAAAGCGGGGACAGAAGAAAAATTCCTGAAAATGAACCTGTTATATCTATTAATCTTTTTACAAAATCGTAAAGCATGTCTATTAGATTAACACAAAGAAGCAACGGTTTGCTTGAAACTCTTTATAAAAGTTTCTTTACTAAATCTTTTTACATTTTTTATGCACTTGTCCTTGTCAAAATGATTTAAATCATTGAAGCGGATGATAGAACTGGCTAGAGAATTTACGGTGGGTTCACTAAAAAATATTCCAGTTTTATTATCTATTACAGATTCCAGTGCTCCGCCCTCTCTATACGCAATAACCGGCTTTCCTAAAGCTTGGGCCTCAAGAGATGCTAATCCAAAATCTTCAATTCCGGGAATAATTAAAGCTCTTGCACCGGCTAAAACTTTTACCACCATTTCATCGCTTAAATCTCCCAAAAACTCTATTCTATTACTCCCCACGTCATCCTGAACTTGTTTCAGGATCTTTTCTTCAAATCCACTTCCGATGACTTTAAGTGGAATCTCCAATCTTAAACACGCCTCCACTGCTAAATCTACTCTTTTGTATCTATTAAGTCTTGATATAACAACAAAATATCCTCCGTCAAAGGTTTCAATTCCTGCAAATCTTGTAAGATCTATGAACGGATAAACTACTTTTGAATCCATCCCATATATTTCTTTTATTCTTACCTTTGCATTTTCTGAACCTGCTAAAAATAAATCAACCCTGTTTGCAGAAACTCTATCATATCTCCTTAAATATTCCATGAGCGGTTTTAACCATACATATTGATTTTCCCCTGAAAAATTCCATAAAAATCTTGGAGGAGTATGACAATAACAAATATGTTTTGTTTCCGGTTTTGTAATAACTGATTTTGCAAAACGGGTGGTGTGTGAAATAACTAAATCAAAACCTGTAAAATCAAACTGTTCAAAAGCAATTGGGTAAAGGAAAAATAATGGTTTGTATAAATATTTCCACCCCGGAATTTTTTGTAAAGAAGAAGTAATAATTTTTTTAGATCTAAACCTTTTTCTTAACTGCTCATTTGACGGGTCATAAACTGAGGTATAAATTGGCGCATCAGGATAAATCTCACAAATTCCTTCTAAAACTCTCTCCGCCCCGCCAAACTGCACAAGGTCATCGTGTACAATTGCAACTTTCATATATCTTTTAAGAATTGCTGATATGGAATTGAAATATCAAGCAACTTATTCTTCAAATCGATACACTTCCTGATAAGCACATCACCAACCATTAGTTCCTCACCTATGAAGCTACCATCTGAACCATAGTGGAATGTAACAAGAACAGACTCATCAAATAGCCAGAAATCTTCCGGAACTATTTTTAACTCTTCGATTATACCTACATACTTCTCATAATCGAGGAAAAACACCTTATCTCCAACTTTTATAGAATGCTTCCATGCATCAATCTCATATTTAATATAATCATTTACAGGTTGTGCATAAATACGAACTCTTTCAGTTCTTACGCCCTTTTTATTGGTATTCTCGATTTTAATCAACCATTCTCTAAATTCATTATCAATATAATCTTCATGCTTAAGAAATTTTTGGAAACATTCACGGTCACCTGATACATTATAGATAGACAAAAGTTCCAATCTAAAAATCGATTTTCTAGATTGATCCCAAGCTTTTTTAAATTGTTTCATTGTAAACCTCCAAGGTTTTCTCTGCCATTTTTTTCCAGCTGAATTTTTTAACTCTTTTTTTTCCTTTTACCATCAATTCTTTCCTTAAGTCTCCGTCTTTAAACACCCCATCAATCTTATCAACCATATCTCCCTGATCATGGGGATTAAAGTAAACGGCCGCATCTCCGCCAACTTCTTTTAGTGCTCCTGCATTTGACGAAACCACTGGACACCCGGCTGCCATTGCCTCAAGTATAGGAATCCCAAATCCCTCCTCAAACGACGGCATAATAAAACATTGAGCGCCTTTATATAGTGCCACCATTTCTTCATCGGTTACAAAACCCGTAAAAATTATATCTTCCACCACATTGTCATTCCCGCGAAGGCGGGAATCCAGATTATATTTTTCCTTCACTTTTTTCCAAAAATAATTATTAGCTCCTGATAAAACCAACTGCAAACCTCTATTGTCATTCCGAACTTGTTTCGGAATCTTATTTACAGATCCTGAAATAAGCGAAGCTTGATACTTCGTATTAAACTCAGAATGACGTGATTTTAATTTCAAAAAAGCCTTAATCAGCCCTTCAACATTTTTATGCGGATGTGCATTCCCCACATAAAAAACATAAGGCTTCTTTATATTGAATTTATCCAGCATTTCATTAACTTTATCCTGTACCAAACTATGCACGGTCGTGTATAGTTTGGTATCTACTGCTTCCGGGGTAACTGTTATCTTTCTACTCTCCACATCCCATTCATCCATCAACTGTTTCTTAACAAACTCTGAAGGAGTAATAATACTTACTGCATTTCTTACAGTCACCCCAAAAACTTTTTTGTATCCAAAATGCTTTAGTTTATATGTTAACGGATCAAGAGTTGTAACCCTTCTCATTTGAAAATGCTGGTGAATTAAATCATGAATTGTAACTACAAATTTACCCCGGTAAAAAATAGGTACATTAAAATGCGGAAAATGAACAAGATCCGACTTAAGTCTATTTAATAATCCAGGAAGTTCAATTTGTTCCCTGACTGTATACCACCTGAAATCCGCCAATACTTTATGGAAGTTCCCCTCCTTGTCATTCCCGCGAAAGCGGGAATCCATAATTAATTCATCATTTTCATAATCTTTTTTTAAAAGCAATAAAAAGTACTCATTCTTTTTATCCAGTTTCTGAAGTTCAGAAATTAAATTCCTTAAATACCTCCCAATCCCTGATTCAGACCACATCCTGCAATCTATGGTAATCTTCATATAAGCATTGTAGCTTATGGCTTTAGGCTATGCAATTTAAATTAAGTGTTGACCTTCGGAGTTAGTTTGGGTATTATTAAAAATGTGACTCCCTTATCTGACAGAATGAGACCGAATAAGTTATCAGAAATTATTGGTCAAAAACATATTCTTTCAAATGATAGTTTGCTGACTAAATCCATAAAGTCCGGACAGATTTTTTCTATGATTTTTTGGGGACCTCCTGGAGTTGGTAAAACAACTTTAGCCCGGGTTATTGCTAAAGAAACCCAGGTGGATTTTTTAGAATTCTCTGCAGTTAATACCTGCACTGCGGAACTTAAGAAGATTTTCGGGGAGTTAGATCCTGCTCGCCAAACCATAGTATTTATTGATGAGATTCACCGTTTTAGTAAGTCTCAGCAAGACGCATTTCTTCCCTTTGTAGAACGCGGTGTTATCACTTTAATTGGTGCTACCACTGAAAATCCCAGTTTTGAAATTATTGCACCACTTCTTTCCCGCTCCAGAGTATTTGTTCTAAATCGGCTTACTAAAGAGGAACTAACCGAAGTTGCCGAAAAAGCGCTAACAGATACAGAGTTTGGTTTAGGTAAATTCAAGGCAAAAATCTCTGATAAAGCTTTAGAGTTTTTGATCGAAGAAAGTAACGGAGATGCCAGAAAAATACTAAACACCCTGGAGATTGCTGTAAATTCTCTGGAGGCCAAAGTGGAAATTACGGAAAAAACAATTGAGGAGGCAATACAGAAAAAAGCTTTAATGTATGACAAAAACGGTGAAGAACACTACAACACTATCTCAGCTTTTATAAAATCTATGAGAGCTAGTAATCCGGACGCAGCTTTGTATTATCTGGCAAGAATGATAGAGGCAGGAGAAGATCCACTTTTTATTGCCAGGCGAATGGTCATTTTTGCCTCAGAAGATATTGGTATGGCTCAACCCACCGCCATAGTGATTGCCAATGAGGTTTTTAAAGCATGCGAAGTTATTGGATACCCTGAATGTACAATCAATCTTGCCCACGGAACTGTTTATTTGGCTAAGGCTAAAAAAGATAGGAGTGCCTACAACGCCTATTTTAAGGCGGTTGATGATATTAAGAACCTCGGTAACTTGCCAATTCCACTTCATTTAAAAAATGCCCCGACAAAGCTGATGAAAGAGCTAGGGTACGGCAAGGATTACGAGATGTATCCAGATAAAGATAAAAGTTTACTCCCGGAAAAACTAAAAGGTAAAAAATATTTTATAGAAAAATCAGAAGACTAGTATTTATTCTTCAGTAACTATTTCAGTAACAGGAGCCATTTCTTTTACTTTTGCTTTCTTTTTAGCTGCCTTTTTTACTTGCTTAGCAGCAATTTCAGCAACAACATCAACTGTAGCTTCAACAGGCTTGTCCGGCGTAGCCTTGGCGGAATCGGAAGAAAGTAAACCTAAAATTTTATCCAGTTTAGCATTAAGTTCTTCGAATTTGTCCTTACCTCCAGCATTTCCTCCGGAATTCTTTTTCCCCCCGAAACAATTACTACAAAATACTGGTTTATCACTAGTCGGTCTAAATGGAACTTTACATTCATCCCCGCAGTCGGCACAAACAGCGCTAAACATTTGCCGCTCCTCTGATCTTTCAGAGTTTCTTCTCTCAAATCTTGTATCAGAATCTCCCTTTTGCTGTTCAAAACAGTTACTGCAATAAACGGGTTTTCCACTGGTTGGTCTAAAAGGAACTTCGCAATTCTTACCACAGTTATCACAAACTGCTTTGTGCATCTCTACAGGTCCACGGCTCGCTCCGCCCGCGCGTAGCGACGCCGAAGGCGCGAAGCGAGGCGAGTCTCCTCTATCACGATCTCGACCTCCAAAACTTGGTCGACCACCGAAAGAGGGACTAGGTCTAAAACCTCCCCTGTCTCCTGATCTACTATTTCTATCTCGATTAAATGCCATGTTCGTAAGTATAACACAAACAAATCCAAAAAGATTGCAAGTGTAAAAGTCAAGGATTTTCACAAACCGTTACTTGAATGCAGAAATTGTGATATTATTTCTAGCATTATGAACGCAAATGAAGTGGAAAGATATACAACAACCATAGAACCTATTTTTACTTTTGGGGAAGATCGATACGAAATGGTAACTGATAAAAGTTCCCCTGCTTATATCCGGGGTAATCCGACCGAATTAAAAGCAAAATTAACAAAAGATGGACGTTTGGCAAACCTTGTTTTTTTGGGTGGTAGAATTCTTCAGGTACAAGGAATCATGGAGGCGGTAGCAACATTTGTAGGTTATCCTATATACGTGGAGTTATTTAGTTCTAGACAACCAACTGATAGCGAATTACTCCTTGCAAGTTATCTCGTTTGGACTTGCGGCACTCTTGTGCTTGCAAAATCAGCTACCGAGAGATCCAAATGGGACTCTAGAATAGAAACTTTTAGAAAAACTTTTCCTAATAACGAGATCCATCTGATTCCGGAAAGATTTAATCCCAGAACTTATTTTAGGAAATTCGGATTGATTAGAAACTAGTTAGATTATTTTTAAAATATCTTCCAATGTCTAATGTTAAAATCCACCTTTCATTTGAACTAGGTTGACAACTCTTCTTTTTCCTTGAATTTTATTGCTAGATACTATACCTGCATTTTTTGTTTGGCCAGAAACCACTTTAAATTAATTCCTAAATACACTAACCGGTTTATAAAAAAGGGATATTTTTGCTCCATACGCTTCTTATAAAAAATCTTCATTGCGCCATAAAAAGCATTAAGTGATCTCATTTTCGTTTCAATATCTGCAGTACTTAAGTTTTGTGAATGCTTTTTAAGTCCAGACGAGACACCTTTGTGATGAATTATTGAAACTTCCGGAACAAACATGACCTTAAAACCAGCCTCCTTAATTCTAAAACACAAATCAATATCCTCCGCGTACATAAAATAATCCTCATCAAAATAACCCACCTTTTCTAAAACTGACTTCCTAGTAAGAAAAAAAGATCCGGAAATTGCATCAACTTCATGAATCTTATCCATCGGTGCGTTAGATAAATGATAAAGGCTTCCGTTTTTAAGAAAATAATAAAGGAAAGATGCAAAGGGGGTGGGAAACCCCCGGTGAGAAGCAAGATCCAACTTTCCATTTCCAAGAAGCACTTTACATGTTGCGGCACCAACCCCGGGACTACCCTCTATAAAGTTAAGCATACTTGAAATAACTCCGCTTTCAACTTCCGTATCAGGATTTAAAATTAATACGAATTCGCTTTTAATTTTTCTTAGAGCAATATTATGCGCCCGCCCGAATCCAAGGTTTTGATTATTATCAATATAGTTTACATCAGGGAATTTTTCTTTAGCAAGTTCTAAGCTGTTATCCGATGAATTATTATCAACAACCCAAATTTCCAGATTAATACTCCCCCCGGTTTTACTTAAAGAGCTAAGACATTTTTCTAAATACTCTCCGCTATTAAAATTTACAATACTAATACTAAGCTTTCGCTCCGAGTTGTTCATAAATATTGCTAAGATCTTTCGCAATAGGATCCCAGTCATATTTTTCTTTTACCAGCTTTTTTGCATTTTCTGAAATTTTTTTATAAAGGTTTTCATCTAAAATCAGCTCAATTGTTGCTTCCGCAATTTCTCCGGGCTTATCCCTTATAATAACCTCCTCTTCATTTCTTGCATCAGTTCCTCCAATTCCAATTGAAGTTGTAACAACAGGTAGTCCAGATGCAAAACTTTCGAGGTTTTTATATCTTGTTCCCCCTCCTCCATAAATAGGGGCTACTAAAACTGTTGCTTCCTGGTATACTTTTCTTACATCACTAACCTCTTCAACTCTTATCTCAGAAGATAAATTCGGGAAAAAATTTTTTGCATCTTTTCCTATTATCCAAAGTTTGGTTTCCGGCAGCTTAAGTTTTATAATCGGCCATATTTTTTTGAGAAGTACAGCTACTGCCTCTCTATTTTGAAGCCAGGTAAAATTCCCAAGATATAGTATTACCGGGCTTTTACTTTTCTCAGCAACTTTTTGCTCAAAATATTTAACGTCAACTCCGTTTGGAACAATATCTACTTTTAAACCCGGTACTAAAAATTTCATCGAGGCTTTATCATCAGAAGACATAGCTGCTACTCGTTCTGCTTTAAGCCAAAACCTTTTTTCCCAATATTTAAGTTTGGCAACATCAATATATAGAAGAGGCCTCAACGGAAAAATTTTAAATTCATCTACAAAATGCTTGTATACTAAATATTCAATAGTTTGCTCAACCAGAAGAACTGGCACTTTTGTTTTAGGAATATGTGGCATAACGTAAAATGTCTCAGCATGTATAAGATCAAAATTTTCTTTTCCTAGGATTTCCTCAATTTCTTTTTTTTCACCATTCGCTTGATTCCTAATAACTAGAAACGGAAATAGGCTTAAACCCGTTTTCAAAATATTTTTAAGTGTCCACGGTTTTTCAGGTCTTTTAAAAATTCTTACTTTCTCGCAATATTTTTCGAGTTCCGGTGCGAAAGTCTTTTCTTTATCTGATTTTACAAGACAAAAAAGAGTAATCTTATGTCCTAGTGCGGATAGTCTTTTTATTAAATTATAAGACCTCGTTTGACCTCCAGTTATTAAAGGATATGGTAAATATGGTGTCAACATTAATACTTTCATTGCAAGTTCTTTTAAGGTTCTTTATCTTCTATGCTCAGTGGTTTGATTATTTTAGTTAAATCTGCAATTACAAATTTTGGGTTATCCTCCAAAATTTCAAAATGCCTTAAAACCCAATTTGTTTTGTCGTCCCTGTTTACTGAAACATAGTGTGTAACTCCATAGTCAGAAACCATCTCCGATAGAGGAAGGGCTGTGACAGGAAACCCGATACGGTTTATCTGATACAAAAATGCAGTATCTCCCATATAAGGGGCAACAACTACTGCATCTTCTGGTAATATTTCATCTGCCTTTTTTCCGGCTTCAATAATTGGCGGGTTATTAACTTTATAAAGTTCTTTCACTTGAGTCCAGGTAAAATAAATAGTTAAAGTTAGAAAAAGAAAAGCCATCGGTATACTCCAAAACCTTGGAATAAAATCTGAAACTCCTTTTATTAATCTGATAAAACCAATTGATACAAACACAGCTGCAACCGGAACAAAAACAATCTGATAATAATCGTGACGGACATTTCCTGTAGCAAAAGTAATGAAATATAAGAATAAGGATAGTGCCCAAATATGAAGAAAGTAGTTTCCGTCCCGGGGTTTTATTAATAGCCCTAGAAAAAATAAAAAAGCACCTGTAACCCCCAGTATTTCCCGGCCAATCCGCTCAGATATTATCCACCACCAAAAAGCCGGGCGAAATCTTATTCCATCTCCATTAAAAAGCCAATTTGATGCAGGTATTCCTTCCGGTGTTTGTATTATCCATACCCTCCATAAAATAAAAGGCGTTAAAGAGAGGGTAAAAAACCTTAAGTATTTTTTAATAACTTTTACAATACTTCCTTCTCTTTTTAATGCCGAATAAACAAGCGGTAAAAAAAAGAAAAAAGCCCACGGCTTTATTAAAAATGCCACAGAAGTAAATAAAAATCCCAAAAACATTAGTTTTCTTTTACCCTCCCAAATCCATCTGTCAACAAAATACATCATACCTAAGGAAAAAAATATAAGGGTTGGCTCAGGAAGTGTTGTTCTTGAGAAAAAAACATTAAATGGTAAAATTGCAAAAATAAAAGCACTAAGAAAACCAACAATTTCTCCTGCATATTTTTTAGAAACTAAATATAAAAAGATTATACTCCCCATGGAAAAGAATACTGACACCAGCCTATGAAAAATTTCATTTACCCCAAAAAAAAGATAGAGAGGATAAACTGCTATGTTATAAATCGGGAATTCCACAAAACGCAGGTGTCCGGTATTAGCAATCGGCTCTTCTGCAATTCCGGACATATCATCTCCTTTGGGATAAAATGGATTAAAGCCTTGCTTTATAAAATTTCTCGTAACAGATGCTGTATCCGCCTGTCTCCAGGAATGCCAATCAGCAATTGGTGAATCTACTTTTATAATACGTAAAGAGAAAGCAACCAGGAGTATTAAAAAAAGAAGTATTATTTTCATTTGCGCTCAAGTTTAATTAGTGCGAATGTTGCCCCAAGAGTAAGCCATAAAAGCTCTGCTACTTTCGAAGATTCCAAAACGTCTATAAAAATGGCATTTAGCGCAAGAGCAATAACCGAACAAAAAATCCCCGCAACAAAATAATAGCTTTGGTTTTTTTCAGTAAACCTTAAGAATTTCCAGATTTTCTTAACTATAATAAAAAATACAAGTAGCAGAGAAGCGAAACCAAGAATTCCAGTTTCCCCAAGCATTCTCAAATAATCATTATCAGTTGCAATTGTTATTGATGAGTAACCCGTACCAAGAAAAGGATTTTTCAAAAAAGCTCTAATAGCCCTTGGCCATTCAACGTCAAACCTTATCCCGAAAGACCTGAATACCCCAAGCTCTGTTGTATTAAGTGGTTCCCCTGGAGCTACATCAACCGGAACACCTGCGGGAGTTGCAACCCCTGATGCCGCATTTTCTATAGAGAAGTGCTTTGTCGGGTTATCTGATTGCGGCGGCGGGGTGTATTTTGGACCTCCTCCGCCAATAAGGTTAACAGTTAATGTAGCAACGGTTCTATGCCTGAGTTCTGGCGAGATAGCAAGCGCGAAAAGGCTTAAAAAAATCATTACAATTATCAGTTTTTTTTGTTTAACCATCCAGAAAAGAATGAGGATGCCACAAATTAGCGCAAAAAAAGAAACTCTGGCAGCAGTCATAGCTAAAAGTAAAAACGAGAGCCCTGATATACCTGCCAATAAAACCTTATTTATAATCTTCTTGTAGTAAACAAAAAAAGATGCTGCAAGAACTATAAAAAACATAAGGTAAACTGCCAAATCGTAATGCCCTGCGAAAGTAGAATTTACCCTGGCATCAGGAGTTAGAAAGAGAAGTAAACCTTTTGAAAATTCTTTATTTGTAGTTGAGACTACAGGAAAGTTTAACCACTGCTGACCAAATCCATATAAAGCCACAGCTAGAGTAACAAAAAGCATTACTTTAAACCATAGTTTAAATTGCCAGTAGCTGGTAAATGCACTATACGCCACAAAAAATAAAGCCATAAATTCTATTCTTCTCAAGAAATGCAACAATCCAAGGTGAGGAGAAACTGTATGAGTTATGGTTATCGCAGAAAATAAGGATAGGGCTCCAACACCCCAATAGAGTAATATAGATTTAGTAACAGGTTCGTTAATAATTTTTTTAACTTCGGACAATTTTGCTATAAAAAACCAAACTATAATCAGTCCAATTAAAAAATCTTCAAGCCTTACCGCAACATAAGTTCCTGGAACGCTAAAAAGCGGGAATTTTGGATAGAGCGGTATAAATACGAATAAACCCAAAACTCCAAAAAAGAGATATTTTTCAAATGCTGATGATGACTTTCCCATATATATAAGAATAGTTAATTTTCCCCGTAATTGTAAACCCTGCAATCCTGAGAAGTATCGACATGTAACAGAGTAAACGGACAATTAAAGCAGCGAGTTCTCCACTAAAGAATTTGTAAAAATAAATTAGCCCTCTATATTCACCACTCCACTGCACAAATTTTGTACTGCTCGAACTTCCTCCTGAAAGATGTTTTATAGAAACTTTTGGATTAACCATAATTTTAAATCCTTCCTTCTTCGCTCTTTGACAAATATCAACATCTTCAAAATACATAAAATAATCTTCGTTAAAACCGCCTAGTTTTTGCAAAACTTCTTTTTTTATCATCATAAAATTACCAGAGACCCAACCAACTTCATGCTCTGACTCGTAGTAGCTATTCTCATTTCTATGAAGAGATGATTTTATCCCGAGAACCTCAAGGTTAAAAAGCCAGTTTATAAGTGCCCACCCCCAGGGTAAATCACCTGCATTAGGTTGTAACTTTCCGTCAAAGTCTAAAATCTTGCAGCTTGCAATCCCGCACTTAGGGTTTTTCTCCATCAACAAAATCATTGTTTCTATAACCTCTTCCTCAAATAATGTATCCGGGTTTAGTACTAAATAATAATCTGCTCTTTCTTTCCTAAAAATTATATTTTGTCCTCCTCCAAATCCTAAATTCTTATTACTTTCATAAATTATAACTTCCTTAAAGTCTTTTTTTAGCATGTCTGCTGCCCCGTCATAAGACGCATTGTCTAAAACAGCTATTCTAACATTATTCTCAAATTTCCCAAGACTCATTAGACAATTTTTTAAATGATCCTTTGAATTATAATTAACTATACAAACTAATACATTCATAAAGATTCTTTCATAGCAAATCTACTTATCTTAATTAAGTAATAAATTGTTATCCAAATTCCAAAATAGACAAATATTACGGCAAAAATATTTGCAGGATAATATCTAATTGTTGTTTTTGATACAAAATATCTCCCATTTATATGAATATGGTCCCCAATAAAATTGTGGCTTTTATTCTTAAGTTCATTCTCTATAAACGGCTCATACCCGTTTACAAAAATTGATCCTTTCAAGGGGTAAACATATTCTTTTAAGAAAGTACTCTTCTGTTCATCTCTTATTGCTTGTTTAGCAAATTCAGGAGGGTAATTTAAGTTAACCGGTGGTAAAATAAAGCCAAAATACATATTTTGATAAGCAGTTTTGTAAAACTCCGTTATTCCATTTCTGTCAAAATCACTAAAATAGGCAGCAATATTTCCAACCTGGTAAGTATCACCCGGTTCATTAGATTTTACCGAACCGGGAATCGGTGGAAAATCGTCAATCGAATTTGGTCCCGGAGATATAATGTACGCTAAACCAAGTATAAAAAACACCAAAATAATTTGAAATTTAAAATTGGAAATTGGAAATTTCATATGCTTATTGGAATAACCTGGCTCTTCCTAATTTATACTGAGGCTCCTTGTTCTTTCTTTCACCAATCAAATGTGCCGGAACTCCACCAACAATAGTAAATGCCTCTACATCTTTAGTTACAACCGCTCCTGCCCCAATCACAGCACCTTTCCCAATTCTAACTCCCGGCAATATAATTACCCCAGGTCCTATAAAGGCATAATCTTCAATTTCTACACTTCCTAATGTAGCATGAAAATCTTCTGAGTTTATATCATGTTGAGAGTTATAAATCACAACTTTTGACGCAATATCAACATGACTTCCAATTTTAAGAGGAGCTCTACCGTCTAAGAATGCGTTATCACCTATTATTGTATCTTTACCAACCGATATTCCTGAAGGTTTATAAAACCTCGCCCACATATGAATATGTGCCTCTGGAGAAATTTTCATTCCTGATAAAAAATAGAAAATCCACCTGATCGAGTGTATAGGAATATTCCCAGCAATAGTTAAAACAAGTAACCAAAAATCCAGAAAATAATTTAGAAATCTATTTACTATTTTATTTCCAGCATCTGTAACAGACAAATCGCTTCCCATTCGATCTTTAAACAGGTTCATATTACTTTAAGTTTACGGAATTTAAATTCAATTAGCAAGTTTGTTAAATGAACGAAGTATTTCTTTCGCACATTTCTCCCAGGAGAATTTTTTAACCTGCTCCAAACCTTGTTTTGATTTCTTTCCCCCTAGCTTTTTATCTGTTAAAAGAGTTCTCATTGCCTGTTCTATTTGGTCTATGGAATATGGATCAACTAATAGCCCTGCATTCCCTGCAACTTCAGGAAGTGACGAGACATTGGAAATAATCACAGGAACACCACAAGCCATAGCTTCTAAAACCGGTATCCCAAATCCCTCCCATAAAGACGGAAGGACAAATGCTTCAGCACCATACAAAAGAACAGGCAAATCTTCCGCTGGAACAAATCCGGTAAAAATTATTTTATCCTCTATCCCTAACATTTTAGGTGTTTTTAAAATATCTTCATATTTCCAGCCTTTCCTTCCTGGACCAGTAGTCTTACCAGCAATGACTAACTGCAATCCACCTCCGAGGTGTAATCCGGATGTACTCTTTGTCTCACCTCGGAGGTGGACGATCCGCGCAAACGCCTCCATAAGCCTTACAAGATTTTTCCTTGGCTGTATTGTCCCTATATATATAATGTAGCCACCCAATATTTCATATTTTTTCTTTATATTCTCTAACTTGAAATTTGTAATTTGTAATTTGTAATTTTTTCTGTCATATCCCGGATATGCAACTGTAATTTTTTTACTTTTCACTTTATATTTTTTCATAATATCTTTTTTAGTAGATTTAGAAATTGTAATAATATGGTCTGCTTTTTTTATTGAATATTTACTCCAGTTCGTTAACTGCCACAAATCCTTTTTTGTAAACATCTCTGGAAAATGAAGATATGCTAAATCAAAAATAGTTACCACCCGCTTTACAGGAGAAAATCTCGGGATGTAATGAGTTGGGGAAAATATTAAATCAGGTTTTACTTTTGCAGAATATAGCGCCAAAGGAAGAGTAACTATTGTCCAAAGTTTATTTGGTTTTAATATTTTATAATTCCATCCAGGACGCTCTTTTGGTAAATCTTCCATTGTAAGAGAAGGTAGTAAAATAGTATATTCATTTTTATGATCCAATTTCTCAAGATTTCTAATTACTTCAAATGCAAACTGTCCTGATCCAACGCGGTTAGGCTGATTTGCCTCTTTCCCATCTATCCAGATATTCATCGTTCCAAAAGCCTCCTATAAACCTCCGATGTTTCTTCTGCGCATTTTTGCCAGGAGAATTTTTTGGCTTGGGTAAAACCCTTTTTAATCAGTTCCTCTCTTAAACTTTTATTTTCCATAACTTCTTTTAACTTACCTTCCATTTCTCCCGCATCTTCAGGATTTACATATATTGCTGCATCTCCTCCTGCCTCCGGCATGCTTGAAACGTTTGATGTAATTACTGGTATTCCAGAGGCCATCGACTCAATTATTGGTAACCCGAATCCTTCGTAAAAGCTCGGATAAAACAAAACCCTGGCAGATGAGTATAAAAGAGGAAGTTCTTCGTATGAAACCCAGGGAATATCCATTCCGGATATTATTAGTTTATAATTTTTAGATGCTTCTTTAACTCTTTTTAAATTTCTTCGCTCCCCGACTCCTCCAATTGCCAAAACAAATTCTTCCGGTAGATCATACCTTTTCTTAAAATCCTTAATTACTTTAATATCCTGTGGTTTAAAAATCTCACTAACCCCTTCATAAATAACCACTGTTTTTTCTTTCGGAATCCTTGAAATTGTGAGTAAATCCTTTTTTGTTGACTCACTTACACAAATAACCATATCTATTTCGGATTCTACAATTCTAAGACGTCTTCTTTGTACTGCAGTAATCTTTGGATGTGACCACTGCGGATACTTTAGCGGAACTACATCATGATAAGTTGTAACTTTTTTAGCTTTGCTTGGGGGTTGAGTCCAATCTGATGAGTGAAAAATATCAATAGGTCCAATAAAATGTTCAATTCCAACGTTTCTCAACCTGTTAAAAAGCATTTCAAAAAGGGCAGGCGGAAGTTTAAATTTCTTAACACCCTTAAGAGATCCATGATAAGTCCTTCTAAGAGATGAAAAAAAATACACCATCTCTAAAGTTTTTTGTTTCTGGAGATTTGAGCTAAGTTCCCTGGTGTAAACAGGAACGCCTCCAAAGTGCGCAATCTGCGAAATATCCATTCCAACTTTAATCATAATTATTATTCGAGCGAAGTCGAGAATATATCTCTATTCATCTTAATCGATAATGCCTCACAAATCCAACTCCGTTAAAGTTTAAAGTTTCAACTTCTTTATACTCTCTTCTTACTATATTTTTTTGTAAAAGCCTCTTTGGATCTGTAATATCTACTAAATATTCGAAAAGATAGATATTTTCTATATTTGGAATAATTTTAATATCATCCTCATTTATAGCTGGAACTTTATTTAAACCACCCATTGCCGGAGATTTATTTTTTGAATAGTAAATAAAGGGAGCCGGAAGGTTATCATTTTCAAAAACAATTAACCCGTCCTCTATTGCTAGCTCATCCACCATTTTTACAGCACTTCTCCAATCCTCCCTTTGAAATTTCGGATTTGTGTAATAGGCATAAAGAGAAATCAAGCTGATCAGACAAATTACTCCTGTCCCGAGCTTCCAAGGAGTCTCCCGGGAGCGTAGAGTATTCACATCTTTTGCTAAAAGTAGATAGACCGGGGGCAGGATAAAAACCATTCTGAAATAAGATAAAACCGGAATAAAAAATGATATAAAAAAAGCAGCTGAAACGGGTATGGAAATCCAGCAAAGAAGAAGTTTTGTTGCATTATCTAATTTCTTTAAACCTTTAAAAATTAATAACCCATATAGAAACCCAACGCTCCCTGCAGCTAGAGTATAAATTTGATTATTTTCTATGCTTACCCTTCCGAAAAAAGTTTTAACTGGAATAAGCAGTAGTTCTTTTGCACTAGCTCCCCCTACAATATTTGCCCAGCCTGGTAAAGCCGATGCAGCGGCGGTTCCAATGGCTAACTGTTTTTGAAAAATAAATAGCCAAGGTATGATTACGGAAAGCGAAAACACAAGAGGAATTAATATTCTTTTAAGGGTGTCTCTTCTAAATAGTAAAATAAAAATTAATTGTGACGGAATTATTAGATATATAAGATAATCAGAATATAAAACTAAAACATTACTCATTCCATAAACAATCCTATCACCTAAATTCCCCTTATCTCCCCTGCTTATTAATCGCCAGAAAAAATAAAATGACAGGGTTACTGAAAAGACTACTAGTGAATACATCCTTGCTTCTTGAGAATAATATACATGCAGTGGAGCGATTGCCATAAAAAATGCTCCCAACATCCCAACCCTTTTACTAAACATTTCTTTCCCGATTAGATAAACAAGCCATACTGTGACAACTCCAAAAAAGACTGATGGAAGTCTAACCCAAATCTCACCGATTCCCCCTATCCTTGTCCAAATCCAAAGCAGAGCAAAATATCCTGGCGGATGAAAGTCACCAACTGGATACTTTGTAACCATATCCCAAAATGAGAAATTTTGTGACGATAAAACGTTAATCGCTTCATCAAGCCAAAGGCTTTGATTAATATTAATAAGCCTTAAAACAAAAGCTGCTAAAAGTATTATCCAAATCATTTATACTTTTGTTCTCCAAAAAAAGATTTAATTAAAGATATTTCTACTGCTAAATCATAAACAATTTTAAAAATAAAATACTTAAGAATCCTGTACTTCAATACTCTAATACATGAGTGTATTAGAGTAAAAGGTAATAAATACCTAATTAGAGATAAAATCCTCATAACCTGTTCATTCTTGATTTTCCTCCTCTTGTATTCTGACTTTCCTATCCATCTTGCCTGTTTAAAAACTTCAGTTAAGGTTTCGGGGTTCCTGTGATAAAAAACAGCATTTGGAGCAACCACAGCTTTAACTCCCAACTTTTCAGCTAAAGTATAATCATCTATATATCCTATTGGGGAAAATCCTCCGGTTTTATCAAATTCTTTTTTTAGAATTGCCCTAAAAACTTTTTGTTCATTTGGATATTTTTTTGGGTGCATTCTATATAAAGGCAAACCTTTGTTAATATTCCAGCATTTACTCCATACATTCTCATTATTTAAGACAAATTCATCTTTACTGAAAGTTCCAATTGCTTTTCCGGAAATAATCGGTTTAATAAGCATCTGTATGAATTTTTTGTCAAAAGTCATATCAGCGTCTACAAAAACCAGAATTTCCCCCTTGGCATTTTTAGCCCCTAAATTTCTGGCTATTCCAGATCCTTTATGGGCCTGCTTGTATAAGTGATAAGTGATATGAGATATGAGATATGTTTTTATCACATCTATTGTATGGTCTTCTGATCCATCATCCACAGTAACAACCTCTATATCTTTATATGTTTGGTTTGACAAACTTTCCAGACAATCTCCAATAACATTTTCTTCATTAAATGTGGGTATAATAACTGAAACTTTACTCATATATTTAATTATGCCAAAAGTATACTATTATGTAATGCTATACTTACGTCTTCTAGAATCAATTAATTCTACAAACAATTTTTCGTATTTTCTAGCAATTTCATCCCACGAAAATTTTTCTGCCTGTTTTCTCGGTTTATCACCCCATTTTTTTTTCAAAGCTTCTTCTAAAACCTTTACATATTTGCCTTCATCTTTTGGGTCAACAAATAATCCCGCATCCCCGACAATCTCTTTTCTGATTGGATCATCATTAACCACTACTGGCAAATTAGATGCCATCGCTTCAACAATTACTATTTCAAATGACCTGTAACTTGGTGAGGGTAAAGTAAATAAATCAGCCTCCCTGTAATACTTTGGCAAATCTTTGAATTTAGATTTAGTTAGCAAAAATTTCTTCCCTAAAACATTTTTACCTAAATCTGTAAGTTGATCTTTCAAAGAACCGTCACCAACCACTAACAAACTCCCTTTTTCTAATTCAGAAACGGCTTTAATTACTAAATCAATTCTTTTTTCAGTAGTTAAAGCCCCGACACACAAAATTATTGGTTTTTCCAAACGAATATTTATTTTAGAACCATCCGGATGAAATCGAGTCAAATCAACCCCGTTTGGAATATATTCAACTTTTATAAACGGGTTTATTTTTTTCGCCCAAGCTTTTAGTGAAGTAGAGAGAGAAACAAAACAATCAGGAAATATTAGAACATTATTTCTGTCATCCCATCCTTTTCCTGATTGTCCGGAAATAATCATTTTGCCGCCATAAAACCATGTCACAACCTTAAGTAAAACTACTTGCCATCCTCCATTCAGAGGTATAACAACGTCGTATTTTTCTCTTATAACTTCTTTTATGTGATCAATAGTAAAAAGCAGTATTTGAATCCCCTGAAAATCAATGTAAAATCTCCAAAGAAAAGGTACACGGGGAATTAATTTATTGCTATCTGAAAATATAGTAACTACATGGTTTTTTTTAAATCTTTTTGAAAGTTCACTTACAAAAACTTCAGCACCACGTTCAACTGTTGTTTGAGTAAAATTAAAAAATGCTATTTTCAATTTCTTTTCCATACTTCAATCTCACTTTCAATAATAGCTGTCTTTTGATAATTTTGTTCTATATATTCAACAATTTTTTTTGGTTCATAAGCGCCTAGATTATACCAGTTACCCGCAATAGGATTTTTTCTGAAGATTATTTTTGGCGGATTTTTATTTAGACCATCAATTACCTTTGTCTGCATTCCTTCAATCTCCATATACCAAACATAGTTATCTATCCAGGGCTTTGGCGGAATAGTACTTGTTAAGATATAAAATAACGAGTGCTCATTTAGTAAATATAAAGTTTGGCCGTGTGAGACAAAATTGCCCATATTTTGTGAAGTTTTATACTCACTATCTCCATAAAACCTTGCCGGTAAATAAAAAAATTGCAGGTTATTTTTTAAAAGCAGACCAAATACCAGAATAGCGATTGAGTAAAAAATTAATCTAAACCTTATTTTTAAAACGGGAATAATATACATTAAAAGCACAACATATAAAGCTAGCGCCGGTTGAAACCTGAAAAAAGCAAACCTGGGGAATGCAGCAATAAAAGCACCTGTAAATAAAAAAAATACTACCGTAAAATTAGTATCCTTCCCTAATAATTTAAAGCCAGAGTAAACTACTGGAATAAAAAGTATGCCGACGAATAGCGCTTCTTTAATCGATGGTAAATCAGTATAACCCGGGAATTTTGGATACCAAAGAACAGGAACCTCAATTGTCCAAAAAATATAGTCACTAATTATTCCATTAAAGATTACATAAAATAAAACGAAAATTGCCGGCAAAATACTTCCAGCTAAAATATAAAACATCTCACGAAAGTTCTTGCTTAAAATAAGATAACTTATCAAAAGTAGATATAAAATTCCTGTTTGCTGTTTTATAAAAAATGCGATTGAAAACATCAAACCAAACAAAAAATAGTTTATAGTGCTTTTTAGTTTTAATAGTAAATAGACTCCAAGTAAAATAAAGGGGGTCGTTGCCAAATCAAACCAAAGCATATTTCCTTCAGCTAATGGTTGAATTAATACATATATCGCAAGAGGGATTACTGAGAGAATCTTTTTTCCTGTTAATTTCAAAGAGATTAAAAAAATCAGGCAATCATTAATTAGTATTATTAACCATGTAAAGATTTGTAGACTTAAGAGTTTAAACCCAAAAATTCTAAAAACGAATTCAAGTATTAAAGGTAAAATAGGCTGGTATGGAAACCCAATATCTTTATACATCTTAAACCCGTTATTTAATAAATATGGATAAGAAAACATTTCAGGCCAGGCTGTAAATTGAATGTTTGAAAGAATTAATGAATGTACAGAAATTATAATTAGAAAAAATATGTATATCATAATTTTTTTGCAATTACCATCAAATCGCTTCCAAGTCCAAGCTTCCATACAATATAAGAAGGAATAGCAGTTACAATTTGAGTAAAAAATCTCTTTTTCAAAGTAAGAAACGAATCAAATATTCCACCAATAGGATCTGCAAAATCCCAAATGCCTGAAGCCTTATCTACGAAAACCATTCGTAGTCCATTTTTATTTAGAAGTACTTTTAAAGATTTTTGAGTAAAATGCCAAAGATGCTCTTCAGGTAATAACATTGACCAATTCCCTTTTAATATTTTACAAGAAAGACTCGCAAAATTAGGCAAATCAATGTAAAGATATCCGCCACTTTTAATTATTTCTGAAAGTTTTTTCATAACCTGCAGCGGATCTTTCAAGTGTTCCAGCGTATGATTTAAAATAACTAAATCAAATTTTTCATCCAGTTTTGCTTTTTCGAAGGGTACGGTTATAACATTAATTCCCTTATCTTTTGCAGCTGCGACGGAAGCTTTTGAAATCTCAATTCCTTTTACATCCCAGCCAATTCTTTTGAGCTGCCACAAAAAAATTCCAGTAGAGCAACCAATTTCCAAAACTCGCCCGGGTTTCACTAACTTGTTTAAAATATTTACTCTTTTTTGAAAAATATTTCCGAATAGTTTTTCTTCTTCTATATAAGTTTCATCCCTATGATAAGAACCTTTTTGTAAAATTGCTTTATCTGTAACTCCAAAACCACAGTTTACACACTTGAATATCTCATACTCAAAGCTCTTTGTAAACTTAATTAATACTCCTTTGCAAATAATACAAGTTTTAATCATTAAACTTTCTTTTTATACTTCTAAGCGGTGTTTCGAGTAAAGCTCTCAGTTTAAAAACAGTTGACATCTTTTTCCAAGGATCTGGCACTATATCTGGTAAATCTGTATAAAAAACTTCAGGATACTTGAAATTTTTGCCAAATTTAAGTCCCAGCTCATGTCTAATTTTTCTATTTCTTTGCATAACCGCAGAGTCTCCATAATCTAAATTAGACCTTTTTATATTACTGAGGTGCAAATACAGCTTATCCAAATAAAGTATTCTTTCTTTATTCCTATCTTGAATACTTCTTCCATTTTCATCAAAGTACCCCTCAGAACCATAAGGTCTATCCACGTACAATCCTGGTATTTTTCTATTAATTGCCCTAATGTTAAGATGACCGCGCTTACCGGCTAAATTATATCTTCCTGCCTTTTCATCCTGAAAATGATAGATATCACCAATAACACTAACGAATGGAGTCACTATTAAATCTAAATCATCCCCTTTTTTCTGGATAGTTTCCGTAACTTTATTAATTGAATCTTTCCACCAAACCTCGTCACCATCTAAAATAAATAACCAATCGCTTTTGGTTTCTTCCAACATCTTCTGACGTGCTTTTGTAAATGAGTTTTTATCAACACTACCTGTTTGCTTAAACTCTATTTTGTTCTTTTTTACGCCTTGTATTTCCTTTATTATTTTAACAGTGTTATCCGTGCTTCCTGTATCCCAAACTAGTATCTTATCTACAAAGTCAATAACCGACATCAGTGCAAACCAAATGAAACGTTCTTCATTTTTTACAATGGTGTTCGCCCAAATCGTTTTCTTCATTTTTTGTAAAATAGGTTAAAACTTACCCAAATAACCGGAATTAAAAAAATAACTACTCTTCCCAAAAAAATTGAAATACTGGCTCCCACTATACCCAATTCTGGAATTAATACTAAACCTGATAAAGCAATTACTAAAACTTCAATAATTGAAGTAAGAAATATTATTTTTGGTTTAGCAAAATAGTAATAAACCGCTTGATGGGATGGTAGTGACAGTAAAAATAAAATCTGCCCTAAAAGTAAAACTACAAACGGTATTACACTAGCTAAATATTCACTGCCATAAAGGATTGGGATTAAAATAAATCCCAAAGGAATTCCCAAAAGCCCGATAAATGCCATACCAATTGTCAAAAGCTGCAGCTTTGAAAAATATGCTCTAACTTTATTCTTTTCGTCAAAACTGGCAAGTTTAGGTGCTGCTACTGCTGCCAATGCAAAAAATATTTGAGGAATAAAAGAAGTGAGTTGTACAGCTACAGAATAAATCCCAACTTCAGCAATTGTTAGAAATTTTGTTAGAAGAAATGTATCCAACCTTAAGCCTATAGCAGATACAACTGAAATAGAGGCAATCCATTTATTATAATGGAAAAAAAGCTTAGCAACACTCCATTCATTTTTAGCAGATAAAAAATTAGGTAAAATAACAAGTCCTGCAAAAAAACCGAAAAAAGGGACAACCATATAAATTAACAAAGAATTTTTTACCGAGATAGCAGAAAAAATAACAAATACTATGGCAAGTAAAAGTCTCAAGCCATTTGTACCTATCATAATAAGAGAATACGCTAAGTATTTCTGATAAGCTTGAAGTGATGCGGTTATAAATGAATAAAGTAAAGCCCCTCCTATACCGAAAAGGGCCAGACGAAGAGGAAAAATAAGTTCCGCTTTATTAAAAAAAGTTACTGCTATAAATGGAGTGTGAATCCATCCAATTAAAAAAACTGCTGCCCAGGCAAGGATCTTTAGCTCTAAACCAAGCTTTAGAAATTTCTTATCTTCTCCTGAATTTATATATTTACCAATAAACCTGATTATCCCTGTATCTGTACCTAAATTCGCGATATCCGCAGCCAATGTAATAAATGCAATAGTAAAGGCAAAAATTCCTAAAGACTCTGGACCAAGAATACGGGCGAGTAATATAAAAAAAATCACTCCAAGAATTCCATTTAATATCGTTGCGCTAATTGTTAGACTGGACTGAGAAAAAGTTTTTGTTTTCAGAATTTTACTTAATCCTTGAAGATGCATAACTAAACTCAGTGTATATTAAATTGGCATAAGTTACCACTTATTTATTTTTACAAATCCTGCAAAACGGCTTTTTTCCATAATTTGTAAATAAAATAAGTAAAAAAACAAATTCCAAAATAAACTATAACTCTTTGATACCAGTAATTTTGATAAAGGCGGATTGTTGCTTTGGACGCAAAAAACTTAGTTCCAACTCCCATACGATCCCCTAAAGGGCCATGGGGAATTCCTAAAATCTCGTTTTCAACGTAAGGCTCGTACCCGTTTACAAAAACCGAGCCATGCAAAGGATAAACATATTCCTCCAAAAAAGTAGTGCTGATATAGTAATTCCTTATATATTTCGATGTATCCTGTGGAGAATAATTAAGATTTACCGGCGGGAAAATCCATCCAAACAAAAATTGCCTTCTGTAAACATCACGAAAATAATCCGTTATCTGTCTTCTGTTAAGCTCTGAATAAAATGCTGCAACGTTTGGATACTCCGTAGTATCTCCGGATTCGCCGGATTTCAAAGAATCCGAAATAGGCGGGAAATTTTCTATTTTTGCAGGTCCGGGAGAAATAACGTAAAACAAGCCAAGTAAAAATATAGTGCTGAGAGTTAATTTATACACTTTTCTTCCTCCTCTTAATATGGTAGATCCAAAAAGAAACTACCGCAAGCATTGATAAAGAGGCAAGCGAGAAACTTAATGCGATTCTTAATCGATCCTGCTCTTTAAAAAATACTTTGGCTGGCTTATTACCACTTTTATTGACATAAAAACCATTAACTGCTGAATAAACCGGGAACACATCCATTTCTTCACCTTCTAGTTTTAAACTCCACCCGGGATGATAATTATCTGAAAATATTAACCAAGAATTCTTTAGCGTATCTACATCATATTCTACAGGACTTATCATTTTATAACTTACCTCATCCCGGCTACCTAAAGAAGCAAGTTCAATTATATTGTTCTCTTTCTGGAATTTAGCAAGTAATTCGTTTGTTAGATTGCCTGCGTTTTCCCAATCTGCAGCAGGAATGAGTGCAGCTGTATTAACAACTTGAAACCCCCCTGTATTTTTAACAGTTAAATCAAAGCTCCCCTCGTTTAATTTTACCTGTTTTATATACCAGTTAAACCGACCTGAAGCATTTTTAGGTATTTCTTCTTCTAAACCTAACATTGATACCCGCAAAGCACCACTTCCTGATGCAGACATATATCTTAAAGCAAGTATATACTCACTTTCCCTAAGAACTTTAAGTTTAAATATAAGTTCTTCGTTTGGCTGAGAAGAAAATGCAATACCTTTTCCGTAGTCAAACTCATGAGTTGGGATACCATTTACTAAAAGCTCGTATTTCCACTTTAGATATTCCCCTGTGCCCCTCAAAGCCCACTGTGATTTTTCAGCATTCATTGGAGTTTGAAAAAATTCAGACAAAAAACTAAAAATTAGATCTTTTTCTTCTTTTTGGTTAAACATGATAACCAGTGAATTCGATGAGACATTTTGTAAGCTTCCCGGATTAAATTTACCATCTTCAAAAAAAATAAACCCCTGATTACCTATGGAAAACTTCTCATTAGAATCAATCAGCTTTTGATATATATCATCACCACCTATAACTGCAAAAACTTTATCTACTGCAAAAAAACGCGGTTTATAGCTTTTCGTCTGATAAATAGGTAAGTTTAGATCCCAGTTAACCCTATTTAAACCCTCAATGTTCGAAGCTAGATTTAGTAAATTACTCCAATCTTTATCTTTTTCAAGATCAGGCAATACTCTGCGTGTATCACCTGAAAATATTAGGTACTTCACGCCAAAAATATCCATCCATTGCAAAAATTGTTTATTGTGAAGAAAATTAAATAAGTCCGAATCACCTACATTAAGAGATGCAAAAGGCCGTAAATGAATAAGAGTTTTTGCGTCAAGCGCTGGTTTCCCCTCTGAGTTAAATCCTAACGGATGACGCTCAGGAACCCATACAGTCCTTAAAAATTCTTTTTCAGAAGATACTTTATCTGCAATAACCTGCATTTCCCCCGGAAATTCTCTTCCCGACAAAACTCCGTGCATTTTTCCTGTAATTGCCGGATAAATTAGAATAAGAAGGTAAGTAAAAACAAAACAGACTATTAGTTTTGAAAATAATTTTTTTTTAAAAACTCCTGCTAAATTTTCAACCGAGAGCCCTATTAAAATTCCTGAGAATAGCAGAAGCGGAGCGAAAAATTTGGTTGAATCCCTAAATGCCCCCCCTAAGGGTAAGGTATCAACTACCCAGGCGTATATACCACCCAAAAATCCTGTTTCTCCTTTTACAAGATATGCAAAAAACAGAAAATTTGAGAGCAAAATAAAACTATACTTTGTTTTTTTAAAAAAAATATTGCTGAATATAAGAAGCGGAATAATCGCAAAATACCACGGCGGCGGAAAAATTTTACCGAATTCATTAAATGGCCAATGCGGTGAAAAAATAAAAATTGCGTTTAATATTGAAATAAGCTTTAGGTCAGATCTGATGCCAGAACCGGTAGTTGCCTCAATTGAAAAAGCTGGAACCACCCAGTAAATACTAAGCAAAAAAGAAATAAAAAGTAAATAAAACAGCGGCTTTAGCTTTTGAATTTTAATTTTCCTGGAAGAAGTGAAATGATCAAATCCAAACCAGGAAATTAAAGTAAAAATTGCAATTGCAGCAAATCTTACATCAGAAATTATTAGCAGCATAAAGAAACCTAAGCTTGCAAAAAACTGCTTCACAGTTCCTAGAGCCATTAATTTATGTAGCTGTAAAAGCGCTAAAGGAAATAAACCGTAGGCTAGCACAACTCCAACCTGCCCTCCATCAACGATTAAAATAAAGTAAGTGCTTAGTGCATATGTAATTACAGAAAACATTCGTACAAGAGGTGAAAATCCAAAGTATTTTGTGAGAAACCAGGGAGAAATAAAACTTAAAAAAAATGCCGGAAAATAAAAAACCAGACGAATAACCAAATCATTGCTTACTCCAGCCAACGTCCCCAACCCGTTATAAATAAACATCAAAGGATAGATCCAATAAAGATCATTAACAACTCCTAGTCTCCCCCTGCTTTCCCAAACAAAGGGTTCAGAAAAAAAAACTCTGAATGTTTCAGGATAAAAATAAGGCGCATCTCCCCAAACAGCAGGACCAGCGGAAAAAATAGCGCGAAAAACAAGCAATCCTGCAATAATAATTCCTGAATAAAACAAAAAGTAAAACCTATTACTAAACTGGTGCTGAATAGATTTTTCAGACTGAGTACTGGACTTTCGCAAAAGCAAAACAAAAAATGTTAAAAATAAAAGGAAATTCCCAAGCGTTTCAGCAATTCCTAAATGACTGGAGTAAATTAAAAAGACAACAATTATTAGATTAGTAAAAATAATAAATGGACCAAATTTTGTAGCTAGCCGAACAACTTGCAACATTTTTATGTAGTATATAATATCTGGATAATATTTAGTACAGCTTAAAAAAGACTTTGGATTAGTAAGGAAATATTGCTGTAAAATTTATTACTCTACTTTCATTAGTTTTTTTCGGCAATCCGCCAACTGCCTGAAAATAAGTTTCTATGGAAGAATCTTTGTAAAACAATTTTAAGGCATCTGATCCGGAAAGTATATAAAATACCTGTTTGCTTGAAGTTCCCCACTCCGCTGCAATATACGGATAGTTTGGATCATCTTTTATATAAAAAATACTCCCCTTTGGAACCGAAGGATAATCTTTTTTAATGCCCTCCATTAAAACTTCTGCTGACTTTGCCCTTTTTGCTGCCCAATGAGTTATCGAATTTATCTCTATGGTTTTATAAGCTACTAAACTAAAAGCTAATACTGCTAAAACAACAAGTGCTTTATGAATCAAGGAATACTGCCATGCACTTGAAAGTATAATTCCAAAAATAATAGAAAACCAGATAAATGCAAGGCTCAAGTAATAAACAAACTTATGCTGAGGGAAAAAAATAAAAGGCAGAAGAGAAATAATAAACGCAAGAACACAAAAGATAAAAAATCTATTTTTGATTAGTGTTTTTCTTAAATGAAAAATAAGTAGAAGCAAAACCGTACCATAAATGAAAATAAGGGGGGAAATTACTTTTACATAATCTTTGTACCATACAACAAACTCAGGCTTTAACTTAAGACCTGGTTTAACAAAATCCACCAGCATTTCCGGAACACCCAAACTCCAGGCTAAGTACCACCCAAAAGTGTTTAAAATACTTTTTATATTAAAAATTGGCTGGTATACTTTTTGCGATGGTAAATTTGTAATTGATGTAGTACTTATTAAAAAAAGCAATGCGAGAAATAAAAAAGGCATAAGGTAAACTGCAAAAGATTTAATACTAATTTTCCTTCCATAAAATATCTCCAAAATTAAAATAAATCCCGGAAGTACAATAGATGATTCATGAGAAAATAAAGCTATAGAAAAAAGAAGAATAGAAAACAGAAAATAATTTATATTTCTACTTCTAATAAATAATGTGTATACTAAAATCGATAATAGAACCAGACTCGTTGACATAAGCGTTTGAACAGATGATAAATAATAAAGCTCTACGCTATGAATGCTGCTCACTAAAAAAATCAGAACTGATAAATAAGTTGTCAGCAAACTATTTGTTATTCTTTTTACAATAAGTGTCAAAAGTATTGAATTTAATAAAATAAGCAAAAGGTTATAAATATGAAAAGGCATTGGGTTTAAACCAAACAACTGATACATTATTAAATTGTATGTTTCCCTTGACAAGGGTCTATAAAATGTCTGTCCTTCTATAGTATTGACAAAGAAACTGGGAATATCATAAATATTTTTGTCCATTATCATTCTAAGATGGAAAAAATCATCCTGAGAAAAATATGAACTATTTGAAATATTAACAAGTCTAAATAGAAAGAAGAAAATAAGGCTAAGACTAATTAAAATGGCGAGTTTGTTAAAATTATCATCTAAGATTGAAGTGAATCTCATGTTGATTTAGAATACAAGATGCAAAAGCTTCTTTAATATTTTATTGAAAATCAAAAATTGAAAAGACTATTCTGTAGACAGTTCATCTAGATATCCCTTGACGTAATTTATATCATCTTCAACAAATCTCCACTCGGCAGTTGAAGGATCATAACTGTCGCGCAGCTTAATCAAGACAGAAATATGTGATGAAAGTTCCTCTTTGATTGGCATGAATTCACTCTTTATATTTGAAGATACTAAAAGATTTTTTAATTGTCCTACTGTTGTAAAATACCTTTTCGTTGCCGCTTCAAAATATCCCATTTCTTTTTTTTCAATTATAAATTTTAACTCTGCCAGTCTAACGTTTACTAATTTTTTGTAAACTTTAACTTTACTTTTGCTGGAAAAAGAAAAAAACATATTGATTTTTTCACCAATTCTCTTAATTAAATACTTCGAACCATCTGACGGATTAACCTGCTCATAAGTTACGTCCCTCACAGAAATCACTACCAAATTTGTACCTGAACTTGCTTCCTGAACAGCTTTTACATTGCCAAAAAATGAAGTAAAAATTAGCGTAAAAAGTAAAAAGGTAGCAAGTTTAATTATCATTGAGTATTATATGCAAAGTGGTTAAAAGCTTTGCCAGACAATAACACCTACACTAACATGAAGAAACTAAAGAGTCAACACCAACAGATTCGGCACACAAATAATCTTAAGATTTTTATTTTTCTTCTCTTCACTACACTTTTTTATTATTTACCAATTCTTTTTAATCCACCAATTTTGCTTAACCGCGGAAATGATCTTGAAGAACAATTCTGGCCTGTTTTTTATCTAATTCGCAAAAGCATTTGGGAAAATCAGACATTCCCGCTTTGGAACAACTTATGGTTTTCCGGAATGCCGCTATTACCAGATCCGCAGTTTTCACTCATTTACCCGGGTAACTTTCTATTTTATTTTTTCCCAACAGATGCAGCATTTCTATTATATTTCATTATTCATACATTCATAGGTGGAATTGGTGTATATTTAGCGGCAAGATACGGGCTAAAATTTTCTGAAAAAGCCAGCATATTCGCTGGAGTCCTTTATATCCTTATACCTAAAGCGAGCGGATATATCGAAGCCGGACATTTTGGGTTAGCAGGATCACTTGCTTGGGTACCATTTGTACTCCTGGGAGTAATTCAGCTTACTCGTGAGCTCAAAGTTAAATGGGCAATTCTTCTGGCGATTAGCTTGGCAAACCTGTTCTTTACTCATACTGTAAATTTCCTGGTTATTCTATTCTCTTCACTGGTAATATTTCTTATTACCTTATTCACAAACCATACAAAAAAAGTATTTCTAAAAGCCATTTTTTTATTTACCCTGGCGGGAATTCTAACAGTTGGCTTAACTGCTATAACTCTACTGCCGCAGCTCGAATGGCTGCCAACAACAACAAGATCTTTACTCTTAAACGACCGAGCTGTTTATCCACAATGGACAGGCGTTTTTGAATTTCTGCAAAACATTTTTCTTCCATTATTGAGAGGATCTGAGAAGCTATGGAGCATTGATACGGAAAAGTGGCTGGCAATAGGCATCACACCAACTCTATTGTCTACTTTAGGATTTTTACAGCTTAAAAATAAGCTGAAATTTTTCATTTTCATATCTTTTGTCACAGTTTCTTTAATCGCACTAAACAATGCTTCTCCGCTGCGCAGTTTTCTTCTATCTCAAGATTTATATGTATTTGCAAGAGTCTCAACCAGGGTATGGGTTATCCCAACTACTCTTGTAGTCTTTCTAGCTGCCTTTGGGTTTGATAAAATGTGCAGGAGTTCTTATAGAAATTGGGCATATACTCTTGTTACAGCAATAATAATCGAATCATTAACTCTTTCCTGGTTTCGACTTATGAAGCCTGTTCCAGTCCAAACACAATTTGTTAATGAAGAAGTTCATCATTTTTTGGCAGCTGATAAAGATCATTTCCGGGTTTTCTGTGTAACACGCTGTTTGTCCCAAAAAAAAGCTGCAATTTATAATTTAGAACTGATAGAAGGTTACAATACTCTTCAGCAAAAAAATTATTTTGATGAATTTATACAACTTTCCCAAGTTTACTGGGATAAATATACTCTTCCCTTACCACCGTTTGAAATATATAAGCACAGACAAATTCAACCCTTTACTCCAGAGCTTGCTGATTATAATGTAAGATATGTAATCTCGCCCCATAAGCTAACAGATAAAAATCTCGTACTAAAAAGGCAAGTTGATAATTATTTAATCTATGAAAACATTATTGTAAAAAAACGGGCATTTTTTAGCAATGGGGCTGAGGCACCTATTACAATTTACTCTCCTAACTTTATCCAGGTAAATACGAATGGACATCCATCTCTGGAGTTTACTCTTTCAGAAGTATGGAGTCCTGGATGGAAAGTATATCTAAATGGAAAAGAGGAAACTGTGATTTTAGAGCCTAAAAATAAACTCAGGAATGTTAAAATAAAAGAAGATACAAAGTTTGTAGATTTTAAATACCAACCGGATAGCTTTATTTGGGGAAGCTTAGTAACTATTTTAAGTCTATCGTTTATTATTTTATTCGGAGTAATAAAATGGAAAAACACAAAGAGATAATAGTAATTGCCGTTATTGCATTTTTTTTACGGCTGATGTTTCTCTCTCCATGGCTTGAGGATTGGGATTCAGTCCAATTTGTTCTTGCTCTAAATCATTACTCTATAGTAGAACATCTACCTCATCCCCCAGGATACCCATTATATATCATACTAGGAAAAATTTTTAACATGTTCATTTATGACGGGGCGCTTGCCTTAACTATCATGAGTGCGCTTCTGGGTTCGCTAACAGTTTTCCCACTATATTTTTTGGCTAAAAAAATGTTTAATAAAGAAACTGCAATACTTTCATCTCTAATTTTAGTCATAACACCAGTACACTGGATTATCTCTGAAGTAGCATTAACAAATATTCCGGGACAGTTTTTCTTGAACCTACTTATTTATTTTATGTATGTTTACAGGAGATCTTTTAAAGGAATCGTCATTGTTTCATTTCTTTTTGGGTCCATGCTGGGACTGAGATTTACAGAAGCCCCAATAATAATATCACTGCTTGCATTAATACTATTTGATAAGAAGAATTTTAAACTTGCGATTTTAGCTATTGTTTCTTTTTTAACAGGCGTTTTACTTTGGATATTACCTCTCATTTACGTTACGGGTTTTGATAAGTTTATAAAGTCGTTTACATTTATTGCAACTTATATACTAGAACATGACTCTATTAGTTTAAACAGCGCAAATACTATACTTCTAATCCAACAAAGATTTTTGAGCTACTTAAATCTGCTTAACATCTCTTACTCCATACCTTTGTTATTAACATTTTTAATTGGTACTACTTTGATCCTAAATATAAGAAAAAAACTTTTCTTTAGTTTTGAGGTAATTTTCCTAAATTTATACCTATTTTCATATGTTTTTGTTCACTTAAGCATTTACAATATGGAGGTAACTCGATATACATTACCGATCTTACCCCCCTTAGCAATACTTACATCTTTTTTTATATTTAGTTTTTTTAAAAAACGCTTTGCAATTATCTTCTCTATTTTTCTTATTGTTTATATTTTTTCTGTGAGTTTTAGTCAGCTAATCCGCTTTAAAAATTCAATTCCAGCAACTATCTCCCCTATTTTGTATACTAAAGATAATTTTAAGCCGGATGAGGTAATAATTATTTCATCTGTTACTTTTCGCCAATTCCAATATTATGCAAAAAATTATACAGTATTAAATGTTGATAATATCCCGCCTGATTTTTTATTTGACAAAAACACCATAATCATTGATCATATTGGAACATTAGAAAAGTATCCTGCACTAAAAAAATATGCCTTAGTAAAAAAGATGCAATTTAGTGTAGATAGAGATATCTTTCCAAGGGTTTACCAAACCACATTGTATATATTAAAAAAAGCTAATGGATAATAAGATTTATAAAATTTTAAATAAAGTACCTGTTGATTATTATGATAGGTGCAATTTTCTTCAAAATCTTTGGCATGAAAGAAAAATAAGTAGTTTTAAAGAAATTGTCGGGACTCATAAGTATAAACATATTTTAGAAATTGGTTGTGCAGGCGGAACTTTTACTGAAAAAATATCTCAAGTTTCAGATGGAAAAATAACAGCCATCGATGCCTACGCCAAAGCCATAAAATACGCTAGAAAAAAATACCCGAAGATTAATTTTTTAGTCGCTGATGCTCACTTTCTGCCATTTAAATCCAGCTCATATGATTTAGTTGTGAATTACGAGACTCTTGAACACCTTATTGACCCTGCCCAAGCTTTAAAAGAGATACACAGGGTGCTTAAAAGGCGCGGTCGGGCTATAATAGCCATGGATTCAGGAAACATCCTATTCCGTATTATCTGGTTTTTTTGGGAGAATACCAGAGGAAAGGTATGGCAAGGCGCCCATCTGCATCCTTTCCATCACAGTGAGCTGGAAAGAATTATCCGCAGTGCGGGGTTTAGGATTTTAAAGAAAAAATTTACACATTTTGGAATGGAAGTAACTTTCATCCTGAAAAAATAATCTTTATCACTCCGGAAAAAAGTATTATAAAAATATAATTTGTAATCGCCTCTGCGCTATCGCGGTCATAAAACCATAAAACAAGTGCAAGTGTAAAAAGTATTATTGAGAAAGTAAAAAGCGGTTTATATTCGATATCTAAAATAAGCGGCGCTAAAATTGCCGATATAAAAATAATTAAATAGGAATTAAAGAATAGGTTAATGTATGGAGCCTTGGAAATTAGTATTAGTAATAGAACCGCTAAAATAAATATGGGTGTTTTATATCTACGGATCCAAATCCATTTCAAAATATTATTTTCTATATCTCTAACAATCCCGGCATCTAATTTTTTAAAAATGTTCATCTTTATTTTCTTCTAATCATTTTAACAAATGAATACACTAACCAGGAAATACAAAACGTTAATACACAAATTGACACAACAACTCCTATAACAAACATTGTTTGAGGTGTGTATTCAATTTTAAATTTTCTCTCGCTTCCTTTCTCAATTAACCAACCATTAGCATACCCGTCAACCATGAAATGTTTATTATTGGTTTCCCAATTACCATTCCTGCTACTTGTTGAAAGTTTCCATAAATGATTAAGCTTTTCGTCGAAAACTAATATAAAAGGGTAATTTGAATCATTTATATCCCCAAAATAGCTTGTTGGATTTATTCTTGTATAATTTAAGCTTGGCGGAGATTGAACTACTAAATCGGATTTGTTAACAATTAGCACTGAGGGAGAAAAAAATTCGCGTACAACAATTTTTTCGATTGAAGGAATAATTTTGTCATCACTGCAAATATAAAGAGAAATATTGCTAGCATAAGACGAAGGAAAGTAAATATATCTGGAAAATTCGCCGCTTGCAACTGCAGGCACTTCAAACAAATCCTCGCCCTTTAAGAAACTGTGCTGTTCTGAATATGATCTGCTTTTATCTCTTAAAATGGCAGTAGCGGTTCTTAACCTATCAGTTCTTGATATTAAAATTTCATACGCACGCTTTCTGTCAAAATTTTTAATTTGCCCGTTAATACAGGCTACATTTCCAAAAGGAAATTTTTCTACCCGGGTTTCATCAACACTAAATAAACCCGGCAATTCGTCAAAATATAATACAAGTTTCCCATCTCCTTTATCCTGATAACCAAGATCCGCACTTAACCAGTTTTCTTTACTTTCAGAAACTTTGATTATTTTTTCTTCACTTCCTTTAGTAAATCTTATTTGTTTTGGCAGAATTATCTCACCTCCCAAAGTCTTCGGAAATGCATTAGAAGAAAAAGCTAAATTGTAGTTTCCGGTTTCAGGAAAAGTCAACTTGTAAACTTTTTCGTTTGACCACCTCTCTCTATTATCCAAAAGAGATGCAAAATAATCCTTAATTTTACCAATGTCCCAAAGGATACCCAACATCTCTTCATCAAAACGGTGGCTATGACTTTTGGATATATTCGTTTTCATATAATCGCTGACTGCACGCTCAACAGGGCTTAAAAAATCAAGAATTTGGCTCAGGAGTTCAAAGTCATTAGAGTAATTTTTTGAGCTTTCAATTTCTAAATTAAGCTGTCCAAGATACATACGTATAACTCCTGCATTATTCAATACCCGTTCTTCCTTTACTGAAAGATCTAACATCTTTTTTTGTTCTGCAGTACGCGTTAAAACAAAACCCAGGAAATTGGCAATTTTGCTTCTTGAGTCTTGAGGTTGGCTTATAACTTTTTGTTCGCGCGCTTCTTTGAAGCGGTAAAACAAGGAACCAGGAAGCACTACTGTTTCCGGCAGGCTCTTTAAGCGTACCTGTTTTTCTAAAAGACAAGAAAGGCAATCATATGCATACACTTTGTTCAAGCTAATATCATCAATTTCCGGATATTTCTTTTTATCAGACATCCCAACTGTATACCCTTCACTTAAAAATTTATTTGCTAAAGAGATAAAGTTATCTGCAGTGATATTTATTGAAGATGCAGTAAAAACCTGCATAGGAGTAGTCTCATTCAACTGATAAAACTCCCACCGCCCAAAAGTTTTTATCTTTGATACATTCTTAAAGGATTCTATTACAGCTTTGTAACTATCCGGTTTTTCGCTGGCAGACCACTTAGAATCGATTAATACGTCATTTCTTAATAAGATATATCCTATATTCAAACTCAATGCTTGATCGTAAAAGCTTTTTTCATCATTTGTTCTTATTGCATTATACAAATTATCAACCAGGTTAAGTTCTTCAAGAGTAAGGCCGTGCCAATTGGAAAAGGTTCTGGCTGAACTTAAAGTAAACGGTAAAGGAGAAAGGCTCCAATAGCCCCAGTCATAAGCATCATTCTCCCAATCTTTATTAACCGGAGGAAGGATTAAAACCCGTTTTTCACCTAAATTATTTTCCACTGCAAATTTCTCAAAATCGTAAATATAACTGGGAACCTGCAGTTTAGTAGTTTGATCACTCTTCCATGCAAAAATTTTGGTCGGATCAAGCAAGACAAAATGGTAACCTAACCATAAACAAAGTATTGAAAACGTAAGGCTATATAGAAAAATACTTCTAAACCAACCATATACATTTGGAACTTTTTCAATAAGCCTCTCTATTAATATGCTTATAGAAAAAGAAAAAAGAACTAAAACTCCTAAGCCGTAAAAAATTCCGAATTTATAGAAAGCCGAACGCAACAGAATAAATCCAGGCACATTATTCATTAAAAACTCATAAAAGAAACCAAAAGGAGAATTTGAGCCGGCTGCGAAAACAATCTCTATAAGTGTAATAAGCCCAAAAATAGAAAGTATTTGTTTTTGTTTTTTAGTTTTTGCCAGAAGGAAACTTGCAAAAGAAAGTATAGGAAAAATAAAACTTAACCCGACAAGAATCTTATTATCCAAATAAAGCGGTGCATAGGGATGTAAAACATTAGTTTGATTTATTTCGTTAGGTTCCGAATACCAGTCAGGAACACCAAAAAGCCTAAACAGATTTATCAGGGAAGTTGAACGGCTGACGTATCTTAACCAGGATATGTGCGCTTCCATAGTTGATTCCCGTAAAAGTCTGGGGGCATCGTTTGATATAAAATTCTGCGAGTATGGAAGAATAGAGTAAAAATTAAGGAAAATGTAGAATATCATAGTAAGTACTATAAAGATTAGAGTCCTCCTAAGCTTATCCAAATTTCTATTAACTATTCCCTGAATCAAATCGTATAAAATTAGTGATATTAATATAACTGCAACTCCTCCATAAAGAGTAATGCCAAACCAACCTCCACCATTAAAAACTGAAAATATAAAAGAAGTTAGCACTGCTGAGGTAATTACGGAAAATTTCTTTTCCTGCATTCTAAAAAAAACCGCCAAAGATAAAAGTGTCGCGGAGAAAATACCAAACTTCGCTCTTTCCAGCATAAATACCGATTGAAACACATAAAAATTAAATGTCAAAAAAACCGGTAAAATAAATACAAAAGGTTTTCCGCATACACTTTTAAGCTGATATGCAAAAATAAATGCTGATAAAAAAATAAGCCCTAACCAGAAAAAAAGTGAAACATAGTTACCCGCATAAGGCGTACCTGCAATTACCGAAGAAATCCAGTCAAAAAAATGTATAGTTAAACTCCCGAAATTGGCTGAATTATCAAGCCCAAAACCTAACCGGTCATCCCAGGCATACAAGCGGCTTAGCAAAAATTGTTTTGCATCAAGTGGTAACCCTGAATCATGCCCTGCTAGAGCAAACCCTGGAGGCAACCAGTAAACTCTGACCAAAAGAAGTAGACAAAACAAAGCAAAAAAGGCATAAACACAGGCAAATGTCAAAAATTTATTACTTCGTAATAGAGTTTGAGTATTTTCGAATTTAAAAAACTTCATTTTCCAAAGCAGTATAACATTTTTTTTGCGTTTTAAGGGCTTAACTAAAATTTAAATCATATTAAAAGAAAACTTCACTCTTTATACATGTTAGGGAGTATGCTGCGTAATATAATTGTGGTAAGTCCGCCTATTCCTATTGAATTTATTTTGAGTAATCGAAGTTCAAAAGTAAAAAGTATATCCGGGATTCATACACGTATCATTGATTTTTCTGAAAGAAAGAACTAATATTCATTGCTACAAACAGATTGCCTCTTTAATTTATGAGCCAAGTTATTTTATTCTTTAAAAAACATACGTTTATTACTGTAAATATTTTTGTTCTGTTGGCGGCATTTTTTAGCTTTCGGTATTTCATTGAACGAATCCTTTTTCCATTTGTCGGCATGGGATGGGCATATTTAATTGATCAGTTAGTACCACTCTATGTTACGATTGTCGCTTCCTTCTTTTTTTTGAAACGACGAACTAATATAAATAAAGTTCAAGCCCGGCTAAAAAAACATTTTTGGCTTCTTTGTCTAATTTTTATCTCCGCGCTTATTGTCCACTTGGGAATTTTGAACTACTTTTTTTGGGCAGAAGAAGTTAATTTTATACTAAAACCTATAACGCAAAATGATCCATTCAGATTCCACTTAGTGGGGAGTTCAAACATGCGCGGATATTTTGTTTCATCTTATGCCTTCCTCTATTTAGTGTTTGGAACTAAAGCATGGGTATATCCACTTTTCAGTATAATGTATTTCGCCATCTCCACCCTATTTGTTTATTGGTTTATTTTTCTTCTGACAAATAAAAAATCTGTCGCAGGGCTAGCAACGCTTTTTTTTGCTTCAACTCCTGCATTCCTTGATATGTTCACTTTCCACACCACAGCCCACGCCCCAACGCTTATTGCCGGTCTTACTTCTTTCATCTGTCTTTTGTACTACAAACGCAATTATCAAAAAAGGGGGTCTTTTACATACTATATCCTTTCTCTCATGTTTTTCTTTACTGCTATCAAAATCGGTTTTATAAGAAGTGCCGGATATACTTTTATACCTCCCTTACTTCTTTTGTTACCTTTGGACAACCGAATCAGGATAAAACCTTTGTCAGTAATAACCAATTGGCTTCCATACATTGTAATCACCTTCTCGTTCGTATTACTTGAATTTATCTACCCAGAACTTATAAATCTTTTTGTGGGAATAGTAAAATCAATGAGCTTAAGCCCAGTAATTGATTATATTACTGAATACAGAGGGATTGATTCTTCTCTTAATCTTACAAAACTCGTGTTTTTTTTCACTCATCTTTTTATACCGAGCGGTCTGGTTGCCGAAATACTCCCTTTTTTTCAATCAACTTTCCCTAAAATAAGCCTGGTATTAAGCTTAGGGATCATTATAATCCTTTGTATTCTATTCACACTCTTTATAACTTTAAGATCTAGACATAAAGAGACAAAATGGCTAATCATATTTGCGTCATTTTTTATAATCCTAAATATGTTTCACAATGCATTAGGATACCAAGCACCGGATTTTTTTAATCCGGAAACAAATAATTTTGCACAGTTATTTGACCGCGAGTTCTCCCAGGAAAGCAGCGGCTATGGTCCCGGCTCTAGATATATATTTTCTTCAGCAGTCGGCGCTAGCTTACTTTTTGCTCTTTTTGTTTATTGGCTCGCAAAAAAAGGTAAAAAGTCAGTATTTTTTGCCATTCTTTTCTGCATAATTGTTATTGGTGGTAATACCTACTTTACAATTCGTGCTCAAATTAATAACTTTGATGGAATGAACAAATATAAATCCCTGGTAGAAAATATTTTTAAGTTAGTTCCGCGCGATGGAAAACCTAAATTACTTTTTTCAACCAACCCGGAAAGTAACAGCTTGGATCGAAAATTTGGAGGATGGGAATGGTTGTATGGTTTTTATAAAGAGAATGAATTATATTACAGCACTGATCCGAAAGAAGTAAGCACTCTCATCAAGAACAATCATTACACCAAAGATAATTTATATGCTTTCTTTAATAACCCGCATACTCTTACATTCACGGATATTTCAGAAGAAACCAGAAGGTATTTCTTTACAAAATCTGAAAATCTAAAATCAGATAAGTCTTTTGAATTTCCAAAACCTAATAATAAATCGGCTGAGAAAAAAATCATTGGAGTAAATACGACTATTTATGAAAGAGCAATAATTGAATCCTTACCGATAAATGAAAGAATTATTACAGAGGAAGACTTAAACCTAAAATTTAGATTTAAAAAATTATCCACTCCTACATTACCGTTATCAGATGCATTTTTCACAGAAAAGGGTAAAATTTCTACATATAATTTCCCTCAGAAAGTCTGGGAAATAATAGAACCGCCTCCTTTGATCTTTTCTAACCCAGAACTACTTAAACAAAGATCCAATGAAAAATCAGCTGAAAAATTTACCCAAATACTTACCATATTGCAGGATAGAAAAAAGCTAATAGCGAACGCAAGGGTGACGGTTTCAGATATGGAAGATAAAACTTTTATAACCGCTGAGTCTCTAATTGATGGCTTTTATACTACACATCCTAATCCAACATCACAAGAACATTATTTCATAGCCGAGGAAAACCCTACTACCGTAACCATTTCCTTTCCTGACATTAGATATATTAAGCGTATTTTACTGAATACACCTTTAATCTATACTTCGTCACAATACCCCAAAAAAATTACACTTTCTGCTTCGCTTGATGACCTAAAATTTGACAAAATAATTACACAAGAAAATTTAATCCCGGAGAATTGGAGTCCAAACAAAGGTGCAATGACTAAGATCGATTTACCAAAAACAATTAACTCGCGTTCCTTAAAATTAGAGATTACCAGCGCAAGACCTGTTGTCTTAGATGAAATAGTTATAGATAATGAGAAGGCGATTTCATATTCCCCTTTGCAAATTCACCAGACTGAAGAAATAGCATACCAATACGTGAATACTTTTGAATTATATCAGCAACTTGCCGATATAAAAAGTTACGATCACCTTACTTTACTTTGGGCCTGTGCAGAAGATTTAGACTGGAAAAAACAATTAAGAGAAAAAATAGAGATTGTTCAGGGAATTTGGCATGCAACAAAAATAAATATTCCCTATAGATCAAACGAATTTCAAGATAAGGTTGTAATCAATTGTTTCGGCAGTTATTTGCGAAAAATATTTTTCATTGGCCCTCCATACCCTGTTGAAATGGAATTAATAGAAGCTGTGTTAAAATAGTTATTCTTATTTTATAACTTATATGACAAACAAAATAAATTCTGTATTTTTTGCTACTTTTTCTATCAGAAGTAATAATGAAAGAACATCAACAAACGGAATGATAGAACCGATAGAAAGCTTCTTTGTCCCAAAGCTTAAAAGATTTATGCTTCTGGAACAACCGCATCCGGGATCTGATACTGTTATTCCCATTCTTGAAAACTACAAAAATGGAAAACTAAAAAAAAAGTCGCATTTTTTTTTAACATCTTATTTACTTTTACCTCTTTTAAAACTTAGTAATCTGAATAAAACTCAGATAATTTTTAAAGTTAGGGATTTTTTATCTATATTCGAGCTTATACTTAGAAACCGGCAAAAATATGATCTTTTTATTGGTCTGGAATCAATTAATGCGCTTGCCGGCATAATCTTAAGAAGACTTAAGGTTGTTAATAGAGTTGTTTATTATGTTTCAGACTATTCACCAAACCGGTATAAGGTCGCCTGGTTTAACAAGCTATATCTTTCACTCGATCGCTTCGCTGCTATAAACTGCGATTTCATATGGGATGTATCAAAAGCAATGATGCCAGCTAGAATCAAAGCTGGACTTGATCCAAAAAAAACTGCCCTTTTAATACATGTCCCAAATGCTCTTTATAAAAAGCAAATAAAATATTTGCCTGTTTCTAAAATTATCCCAAATTCCTTAGTATATGTCGGAACACTCGGAAAAATAAATGGACCGGATATTGCCATAAGGGCGTTAACTGAAGTTTTAAAGACGCTTCCAAATGTCACCCTTCACATATACGGAGATGGCGAACCGGATATTTCAAGGATAAAAAACTTGAGCAATAAATTGAAATTAACCGGTAAAGTTGTTTTTCATGGATTCATTTCTGATCAAGTAGAATTGTCAAAACAAACAAGTCAGTATGCGATTGCACTCGCACCTTATTTAGAAACTCCTGGTTCTCCTAGATGGTGGGCAGATGCAACTAAAATAAGGCTTTATCTTGCAGCAGGTCTCCCGGTAATTACAACAAAAGTTCCTCCTTTAGGTAGGGATGTCGAACAAGACGGAGCAGCTATAATTACAGGCGACAATCCAAAAGAATTCGCCAAAACTATAACCAGCTTGTTAAAAAATAAGATAATATATAATGCAATGAAAAAAAATGCCATCAAAAGAGCCAAAGGTAACACCTGGGAAAATACTTATTCCAGTGCAATTAGTAAAATGTCAATTGACTTAAGTTAAACTTATGAATTAATATTAGAATCTGCCAAATCATAGATGCGTAAAGATAAGGTTTCCGACGGATCAAATGCTCATAAATATGTCTTGGTTACTGGTGCAGCAGGGCTGATTGGATCAGAGGCAGTTAGATTTTTTTGCAAAAAGAATTTTAAAGTAATTGGAATAGATAACGATTTAAGGAAATATTTTTTTGGTCCTGCAGCGAGTACAAGCTGGAATAAAACGCTTCTGGAGGAGGAATTTAGTAATTATTTACACATATCTGCAGATATCAGGAATGAAAAAGAAATAAATAGAATTTTTGAATTTTTTAAGCCTGTTCTTATTATACATACAGCTGCTCAACCTTCACATGACTGGGCAGCAAAAGAACCTTTAACTGATTTTACGATTAATGCCTTAGGTACACATATTCTTCTTGAAGCCTTTAGAAATCATTGTCCCGATGCAACTTTCATTTTTACCTCAACAAACAAAGTTTATGGTGATAATCCAAATAAACTACCTCTTAAGGAACAAGCTACCCGCTACGAAATAGACTCAAAACATAAATACAAAAATGGAATCGACGAATTAATGAGTATTGATCAAAATACGCACAGTATTTTTGGGGTTTCAAAAACTGCAGCCGATCTAATGGTGCAGGAATACGGCAAATATTTTGGTCTTAAAACGGGTACATTTCGGGGAGGATGTTTGACTGGACCGGCACATTCATCTGCACAGCTCCATGGATTTCTCGCATACCTGGTATACTGTATCGTTAATGAAAAAACATATACGATTTTTGGGTATAAGGGCAAACAAGTAAGGGATAATATTCATTCTATTGATGTTATATGTGCCTTTTATGAGTTTTATCTACATCCAAAGCCTGGTGAAGTTTATAATATAGGAGGTAGCAGATTTTCAAATGTTTCAGTTATTGAAGCAATAGAAAAAGTTGAGCATATTACAGGCAAAAAAGCTAAAATAGAATTTAATTCAAAAAATAGGATTGGGGATCATATATGGTATATATCTGACGTTTCAAAATTCCAAGAACATTTCCCTAATTGGAAGTACACATATGATGGAAATAGAATTTTAGAAGAACTTTGCGAATATGCAACAAATCCCAAAAATGTTACATAAAACAATCTTGGTTACTGGTGGTGCTGGTTTTATTGGATCATTTCTTGTAGACGAACTGATAGCAAAAAATTATAAAGTCAGGATATTTGATAATCTTGAAAAACAAGTGCATAACGGTAAAAAACCATCCTATCTCAATAAAAAAGCGCAGTTTATTAAAGGGGATGTCAGAAACTACAATGCTTTTAAAAAAGCTGTACAGGGAATGGATGCTATCTTTCACCTTGCTGCAGCTGTTGGGGTGGGACAATCAAATTATGAAGTCAAAAAATTCTCTGATACCAATCTCGGCGGTTTGGCAAATCTTTTGGATATATTAGTTAATACAAAGCATAAAGTTAAAAAAATAATCACCAACTCTTCTATGACGGGTCTCGGGGAAGGAAATTATGAATGCAATAAATGCGGGTTTGTTCGCCCTTCTCTGCGAACGGAAGAACAGCTGCAACAAGCTGACTGGCAAATAAAATGCCCTAAATGTAGAGGCAAAATTAATTCCGTTGCAACACCAGAAGATGCAAATGAATATCCAAACAGTATATATGCAATTACTAAGAAAACTCAGCAAGATATGCTCATGCTTTTTGGTAAAATTTATAAAGTCCCAACAATTGCGCTGCGTTGCTTTAATGTATATGGGCCAAGACAAAGTTTATCTAACCCTTATACAGGAGTTACTGCTATATTTATAAGTAGAATTAAAAATAACCAGAAAGCTGTGGTTTATGAAGATGGATTGCAAAGTAGAGATTTTATTTCAGTTCATGATGTCGTTGATGCATTGATTCTTTCCTTAGAAGGAAATCGGGCTGATTATTCTGTAATAAATATGGGTTCGGGTCATCCAACATCTATAAAAGAAATTGCAGAAACTATTTCCAGGCTTTTAGGAAAACCGGGAATGGTAAAAATTAGCCAGGATTATAGATTAAATGATATAAGGCATTGTTTCGCAGATATTACAAAAGCTCAAAAACTACTTGGGTGGACACCAAAAGTAACATTAGAAGAGGGTTTTAAAGAATTAATAGAGTGGAGCGAAGGCGAAAAAGCAATTGATAATTTTTCATCAGCAGAAAAAGAATTAAAAATAAAAGGATTACTTTAACTATTTAAAACTTTTGATTACTCTTAAGCTTAAGCCTAAATTCTTTAGTTTGATCTTTTAGTCCGTTTTCATCATAGTAAAAATAAAAAACCTGGTCGATTTTCTTCGGATCATCCCTTAAAAATTTTTCAACATCTTTGAGTTCACGAACTAAATCGATTTCTTTATATGTCAGTTCCGGATAAAAAACGGCAATAGTTGCACCTGCCCCAAGGTTATTACCTCCATAAATGCGAGTTAGCCTGTGTTTAATTTGAGGATCTTTTGAGGTTTCAATATAGAGAAGGGATTTTTTAGGAAAACTGGGATGAAAAGTTTTTAAATCCTTAAAAAATGCGCGTGCGGGTCTACTCCTGAATGCATTAAACTTTTCAAAATGAGAATGTGTTGCATATAAATTAAACCCTAAGAATAAAATAAGCACTGAAAAAAATAAAGTTTGCTGATTCTCAAGAAAAAATTTACCAAATTTTTCTTTTTTCTTGATTTTCTCTTTCAGATATAAAAATAATACATAACCTGAAATTGCTATAAACATTGCATATGCAGGAGCAGAAAGTGAAAGTGTTCTGTGAGTGGTTTCACTTATCCCGGGCGAACTAAATACATAAATTCCCAGTATATTTATATAAATCCACCCAAGACTAAACAAAAGCATAAATCCGAATTCCTTTTTTATTTTAAATCCGATAACTACCAGTGCTGCTGCTATAACAATTATCAAGGCAGTCCAAAAAAATGTTCCTTTAACGGTTGTTAAATTGAGGATTTCTTTAGGAAGTACTAAAAATGCCCCTAGAAGTATATTTGCGAGCGTTACAAAAGGTTTCGGATCAGAAAAAGTGTTAAGTAAAAGATCCAACTTCGTTTGCCAATCATAACTTCCTGAATCTGCAAGCGCAATACGGCCTGTTGCAAATATTCCCGATAAAGTTACGCTATACTTATAATACAATACAAAACAAATAAAAAAAGGCGTCTGCCTTAAGAAAAACTTAAAATCCGGAACAATAATTTTCCTGAAATGCATCAGATAATCAAAAAGTATTATTATCGGAAGAAACAAAAAAACGCGCCTTGGTTCTAGTTCCAGAAATACAAAAAATCCCAAAAGAGCCAGTATGAAGAAAAATATTTTTCCTCCCTGAAAATACCTTAAGATCAGGTACAAAAGCAGTAGTAACGCAATTGTTAAAGGATACCCGCCTTCTAAAAAATAAGTCCAAAGCATAATAACAGTATCTATTCCAATAGGTGAAGTCGCATAAATCAGACCCGCAATTAATCCCAGTAACTTGTTTTTAGTCAAAGTACTTACAAAAAAATAAAGTAATGTTGCGGATAATGCATAGATAAAAATTCCAACTGCAAAATAATCTGTTGCGGAAATTCCAAAAATTGAAAAAAGCAAATAGAACATATGCGCTGTAAATATAGTAAACTGGTAAGGAACATGCGTAAATTCATAAAGATTTCCCCACTCATCTAAATAGAAAAACATCTGAAGTGTAGGAAGAAACGTTAAGACTGCAACCAGAAAAACAGTTAAAACATGAGCAAGAGTATTATTCGATAATTTTTTAAGCATTAGATCTAAATCTTCCAAAGATACTAACACAGTCAACTGTGTATAACAAGATTATAGAGTTTAGACTTAATTATTTTTACAACAATTGGGGTTGTAATCTGTTTTAGAAATGGTACAGAAAAAAGTATTTTATTTATATGCCTTAAGAATCTTCTAACTAACATGTCTTTAGGCAGCAACCCTTCCGATGAATAATATTTTGACGGCAGCTTACCAAACCTCCAGGCAAGGGCACTGCAAGATGAAAATTCATTAAATCTAATCAGATATCCTACGTCTCTAAATCTGAATGAGAGTTCAACATCTTCTTCACCCCAGTAAAGTGTTTCATTCCAGGGGCATTCCTCCCAAATCGATTTCTTTAAAATCGAAACTTGTCCTCCCATATAAACATATTCATCCCAGTCATTGTAGCGAAGTTCAGAAATTCCATACGGACTATTTAAAGTACCATACCCATAAGTTAACCAATCGCCTGCTCTAATCCCGTTCCCTCTTAGCGTTTGTCTGTTGCATAAAATGTCAAAGGCGTTACCATACTTTTTTATTCCGGTAAACCAGTTTTTATCAAGAACTATTCTGTCGTGGAGAATACATAAGTTTTCATACTTTGCCTCTCTTGCAATCAGATTTTTCTTCTTTGTAATCCAACCCTTTTCATCCCGGTCAAAGAAAGGAATATATTTAAAGTCTTTTTCATTTCTATCAAAGTAAGTCCCGCATACTATGATTTCAAACTCCGGGATTTTTTGTGCACGGATGGCAACGATCATCTCATCCATCCAGTCATTTCTATCTCCTTTGGTAATAATTCCAAAAGTCCACTTATTTATATCATCCCCTGGTCTTTTAGTTGCTTCTAGTTTTTTACATATAAATCTATAGTATCCTAAACCTGGATTTTTTACCGTCAAATTTTTAAAATTGGATTTTTCAGCTGATCCGTGATAAATAATGTCATACTTAAGATTCCAAAGCCACCACATAGTCTCTTCAAGTTTTTGAAAATTACAAATTCTACCCGGAATATAATCAATTATTAAAAACCCATCTTTTTTCACTAAATAAAACCACTCTTTGAGTAAAATCGGAAGAAATTTAGAATCCGTTAAGTCTCTTGAATAAACTAAGTCGCAGGAATCCTGACCAAACTGCCCGGTTGGATGATAAAGCTGATTTACAGGTGCTTCAAAAAATCTCGCACCCTTCACTCTTGGTTTGTTAGATAAATCTAATATTTGCATATTGTTTAATATTTTCAAAACTGCCATCCCGAACTCGTTTCGGGATCTATTAATAAGATGCTGAACCAAGTTCAGCATGACAAAGGGTAACTTTTGAAATCAATACTTGTAAATCAATAACGCTAAGCATATAATGTTTCAGACATGGCGTCAATAGAGTCAATGATTGTATTTACACATCGGGGATTAGAGCCCAGTAAACCGGATTTTTTTCCTGAGAGTAGCTTTGAAGCTTTTGAAGATCAGCTTTCCCGAGGCTTCGGAATAGAATTTGATCCGAATTTTTGCAAAGACGGCATAGTTGTCTGGCATGATCCAACACTTGAAAGATTTTCTCTTGGGAAAGATCTGCGAGCTCTTCATGACTTAACTGTAGAGGAACTCCATGGAATGAAATCCTGGAATACTTCTCATACCGCTGAAGGCAAAATCCCGACTTTTGATGAGGTTATGGATCTTATTAGGAAAAGTGAGTCCACTACAAATGCCTTACATTTTAAAGGAAAATATCAGACTCCGGATGATTTGCAAACTTTAATAGAACATCTTAAGAAAAATTCTGATGTTTTATCAAGAATTCTAATCTTTGATGTTAAACCGGAAACAGCTAAAACACTTTTAGAGGCATTTCCGGAAATAGCACTGGCTCCATCTGTAGCCCATCAGCATGATGTGGACAGATTTAATTCCGTTGTTGCCGAAACTTTGATAGAAACAGATGAAGTAGTACAAATGCTAAAAGACGGTATCTTTGGAAAAAATCCATGGGTCTGGCTGGATGAGTGGGACTTAACAGGTGAAAATGGAGGCACGAAAAAACTTTATACAGCAGAGGTTTTCAATAAAATGAGAGCTGCGGGAGCCAAAATTGCTCTTGTTACACCAGAGTTACACGGCACTTCCCCACATCTATTAGGAGATGAGGCTCACCCGGATGCTCCCAAAGGTGATACAAAAACTCTATTTAAAAGAATTAAAGAAATTATAGATCTTAATCCAGACGGAATTTGCACAGATTACCCGGAAGAAGCAAAAGAGTTAAATTAATGGATGAAGTTCAAATTCAATAGGTAAGTTTACTTTACCTGTCTTTTTGGAAGATCTCTTGGAAAAATTCAAAACTGTAAAACCGGAAACTTCATTCGTTTTCTTATTCCTCCAAATCACTACATCGTCACCCAACTCCTCTGAGGTATCTTCTTTTGTTAACCCCCCTCGAGTTAAATATAAAATATCATCTTCTTTATCAAATTCTAAATTAAAATTTTTCTTTGACATATTTCCTCCCTGATTTAATTCTGTTTGTTAAATATGCTGTTTTGACTTGCAAGTCTTTGATATTCACTACAACAGCTATATACTTTCCACCCTCAATATTATCAAAATAGCGGTAGAATAACAAGATAGTATCACTGTAGTGACTATATCTGGTTTCATCCGGTACTTCCAAAACCTCTTTTATACGAACTAAATAATTATCCATTATCGGGTGTCTCTGGATAATATGAATTTTTCTTTCTACAGTTAGAGTTACTGTACCTACTATGGTTTTAAACTTCACTGTTAAATTCTACCATAAAACAAAAATACATCTGCACAGATTAATCATGAGTTCTAAAACGAAGTGCAGCACTTCAGGTAAAATTTAGTACCTGAAGGAGGTGTATTAGTTTGGATAAATACAAGCACTTAAGTTTAGAGGAACGAGAAAAACTGTATGCTTTGAAATCTCA
>Ga0209542_10000849_pt1 | contig 72775 bp, 77 predicted proteins | sample RifCSPhighO2_01_FD_184028 | JGI IMG/M metagenome (GOLD analysis project Ga0209542, IMG submission 184028) | Soil microbial communities from Rifle, Colorado - Rifle CSP2_plank highO2_0.1 (SPAdes) (version 2) | ecosystem: Environmental > Terrestrial > Deep subsurface > Rock core/Sediment ...
AGAAAGTTTGGAGCCAGCGTAAGCTCCAAAACTGCGCGGACAATCCGCGCAGAAGTTTATGGCAGATTGGTCTGCCACAATTTATTTTTTTGGATTTACGGACTTTCGGGACAGAGCCGGGGGAGTATGAGTAATTTATTGATTTGAATTAAGAAAAATATAGCAAATAACCACCAAAACAAATTTTTATTTTACTCTATTCTCCCCTAAAATCTTCACAACATTCGGGTCAACAAGCGTTGTTGTATTCCCGTAATCCGTTCCGCCTTCAGCGATTACTTTCAGAATGCGCCTCATGATTTTTCCGCTCCTCGTTTTTGGCAAATCGTCCGCAAACTGTATCTTGTCAGGCTTTGCAATCGGCCCTATAGTTTTGGAAACGTGATTTCTCAATTCTTCTTTCAATTTATCGCTCTTCTCAAAACTTTTTTTCAGAACAACAAAAGCATAGATTGCCTGGCCCTTTATTTCGTGAGGATAAGGCGCAATTGCGGCTTCAGCAACGGCTTCATGGCTCACCAAAGAGCTTTCAACTTCCGCTGAGCCAATCCTGTGGCCTGCAACTTTTATGACATCATCACTTCTTCCCATTATCCAGAAATCTCCGTCTTCATCAATTTTTGCCATGTCTCCGGTTAAATAGACTCCAAACTTTTCAAAATAAGTTTTTTTATACCTGTTTGGGTCCCCCCAAACGGTTCTTAGCATTCCCGGCCATGGGTGTTTTATCACCAGATAGCCGCCCTCATTCACATTTGCCTTGCTTCCGTCTTCCCTTAAAATGTCAGCCACGATTCCAAAAAATGGTTTCGTTGCAGATCCTGGTTTCAGCGGAGTTGCTCCGGGCAAGGGTGTAATCAAAATCCCCCCGGTTTCAGTCTGCCACCAAGTGTCAACTACAGGGCATTTTTTCTTGCCAATGACATTATGATACCACATCCACGCTTCCGGATTTATCGGCTCGCCCACGGTTCCAAGCAGCCTTAAGCTGTGGAGATTGCATTTGTTCGGCCACTCATCTCCTTCTTTTGCAAGCGCGCGAATGGCAGTCGGCGCCGTGTAAAAAATACTCACCTTATGCTTCTCAATTATTTTCCAGAATCTGTCCGGCTGTGGAAATGTCGGAGATCCCTCGTACATCACGACAGTTGCTCCGTTCGACAGCGGCCCGTAAACAATGTAAGAATGCCCGGTAATCCACCCGATGTCAGCCGTGCAGAAATAAATATCCGGCTCCCTGATGTCAAAAATATACTTGAATGTTTGATTTACAAACAGCAAGTATCCCGCCTGGGTGTGCAGAATTCCCTTCGGCTTTCCGGTTGTTCCGCTTGTATAAAGTATGAACAAAGATTCTTCCGAATGTAAACTCTGGGGCTCGCAAAAATCTTCAATGTCATTTTCATTAATCAGATCATCCCACCAGAAATCCCTGCCGTTCAGCATGCTCACGTTGTTTCTTGCCCTCTTCACAACAACCACATTTTTAATTGAAGGGCACTCTTTCAGGGTGATGTCAGCATTCTCTTTTAGCGGAACAACTTTTCCGTTCCTAAAGCTTCCGTCTGCTGTGACCAATAACTGCGCATTTGAATCCTGTATCCTATCTTTCAAAGAGTCAGAGCTGAATCCCGCAAAGACAACAGAATGTATTGCGCCGATGCGGGCGCATGCAAGCATTGCAATCGGCAGCTCTGGAATCATCGGAAGGTAAATTTCAACAACCTGCCCTCTCTGAACTCCTTTTTTCCTGAGGACATTCGCAAACCTGCAGACTTCTTTAAGTATTTGCTCGTAAGTGTAAGTTTTTGCCTCTCCTGACTCAGGCTCCCAAATGTAAGCAATCTTTTTTCCTTTTCCTGCTTTGATAATCCTGTCAAGGCAGTTGTAGGAAACATTAATCTGGCCACCTTCAAACCACTTGAAAAATCCCACGTCATTCCTGAACACGATGTCCCATTTCTTGAACCATTCCAATTGCTCTGCCCTTTCCGCCCAGAATTTCTCAGGATTTTCAATTGATTTTTTATAGATTTTTGAATATTCTTTCATGCTCTTGACATGGCTTTTTCTTGAGAACTCTTCGTGAGGATAGAAAACCCTATGCTCTTTAAGAATGGAATCTATGAATTCTGGCATCCAGCACCTCTTTTTTTAATTTAATTAATCAGATTGTTTTTAAAACTTTTGATAAATTGATTTTTTGGAGCCTGCACTTTATTGTTTTACTTTATCGGGTGGGTGGAGGGCGGATAAATCACATTTAGTGCAATTATAAACTTCCCTCCCTGAGGAATTATTTCATTCTTTATATTTTCACTTGATTCAATAACTTTCAATAATTTAACTTAAACCTTAAAATTGCTCCAATCCCACCCAATCCGTCTAATTTCGTTCCACCTTCGTGCTCGGAGCTTATTATCTCAACATCCCCTTTTGTCTTGTCAACAATTTTCATTATGTTCTCAATTCTTTTATAAAAATTCTCCAACCGGGATTTTTGGATTAGCGAGTCAGTAACCAGCAAATCCTTGATTGCGCCCATCGCAGCGGCATTCTCGACCTCTTTCAGCCCATAGGCAAATAAATTATTTTTCGCGATTTCTGTGAATAATTCCTCAACCTTGTTCATTTCTTTTGCCGTTCTTTCCAGCTTCAAAGCTTCGCGGACTTCAGGCCTTTTAATGACTTCATCAATCCCATTTTTGGTTGCTGACGAGCACGTTGCTAGAATTATTTTTTGCTTTAACTCATCGCCTTTCAGCTCTTTCATTAAATCCTCTTTCCAGAACGAGGGAGAAGCCAATATGACTTGTTTTATTTCATATCTTTCAACATATTCTTTCATTTTGTTTATCAAACTTAGATAAAAATTCTCTTTCTTGATATTCTCAGCCCTTTTTTTGGCAACCTCCCCTTCAATATGAGAAAGTACCTCGTATCCATATTTCTTAAACAGGGCAAAATAAGCTTCTTCACGGTCATGCACAACTATTAAAATGGCCGACTTTGTTTCAGAACTTGCTTCTTTTAATTTGTCCAGCTGATATTTCAGCCATTCTTCTTTTATTATAGTAATGGTCGTATTGTCATCAACGTTAAAGGTATGGTGCTCGCCTCTCGGAACATCTTCAGGCGCTTCTCTTATAACACCGGACACGCGGAGGGCATTGGAATGCTTGCCGAACTCAACATTTTCAACTTCCAGCCTTACAAAAATAGATTTTTTAGTGGCATCTTTTGATTTTGCATCGCCGCTCGAGGACTTAATCTTTCTGAAAGTCTTGCCCTGGACCATATCCCCCGGATCAATTATATTGCTCAGGTACCATAAATCATCCAGGTTCTGCGTAAGCACTTTTACTTCTCCTTTTTTGAGATTGGAATGCAGTAATTTCATTCTGATAACTAAAATCAAAACCTTTAAATATGTTTATGTTAAATTCTTTACTACAATGTTGCAAAAGAGGGCTCAGGGTGGCGTGAATGCTGCTATTCTGGTAGCTATCATTGCAGGCCTGATTATTCTCTACATTATTTTCCTGCCAACATCGCAGAGAGAAGCGCTTCTTCAGAATAAAACATCTGAAACGGCCTCAGGGGAAACCAATCCAAATGTGCTCTTGGAAGTGTCTCCAGGATCTTTAAGCAGCAGCCAGGGACTGGAGAGCCAAAAGAATATTCCTGACGCATTTTTGGTTGAGACAACGAACGCGCAGGAGCTGAAGGCGGCAAACCCGTTCATCGTGAGAAACGGCTGGTTTGATGCGAAAACATACAAAACCGATTTTGGCATTGATGATCCAGCGAACACGGACAATGTAATACTGTCATTCACGGCAAAAAAACACACGGGCGTTCTCACGATAAAGCTCAACAATGCAGTGATTTATGAAAGTGAAATTGGAAGCGAAAACATCGAGCCGGTCAAGCTCGACAAGAGGCTGCTTTCTAAGACAAATACGCTTGAATTCAGCGTTTCATCAGTGGGGATAAGATTCTGGTCAACAAACGAGTACAGCTTTGAGAATGTCAAGGTCATAGGCGACATAACCGACACTTCAAGGCAGCAAAGCACAAATATCTTTACGATAAGCGATTCGGAGTTTGCAAGCATGGACAAAGCAACGCTGAAGTTCATTCCTTCGTGCGGGAGCATCGGCAATGTGGGCATTCTGGATATTTTTGTAAACAACAAGAAGCTGTTTTCATCCGTTCCCGTGTGCGACAACTCGTACAAGCAGAGCATACCTAAAAGCGTTTTGAATGAGGGCGAAAATAACATCGTTTTCAAGACAAGCAGGGGGAGCTACAGTGTTGAGCAAATCAGGATTTCGCTTGACTTCAGCCAGCCTGCAGTGCGGACATATTATTTCGAGGTAAGCCGGGATGCATTTGCCAAGATAAGAAACGGCAACAACGATGCCCAGTTAACAATCAAATTTGTTGATGACGGAAAGCAAAAAAGAGCCAAACTGGATGTTAATGGCCACATTGAAACCGTTGATACGAACAAATTAACTTTCACGGAAAAAATCAATACCAAAATTTCAGAAGGAAACAATTACATCAGGCTTGACCCGATAGGTGATGTTTCAGTTGTTGAATTGAGAATTGAGCTGGTTTAGCCTTAATAATAATCTTATCATATAATTTAAAAAGGAGAGGTGGCTTGGGAAGAATTCTATAGTTAGATTACAGGGCAAAAAGATGGTGACAATAATTGGCTAAAAGAAGAAAAAACGAGAAAAGATCGCAATGGGGTCCTGATGGGGACCCGATGGAGGCCCTGCGAGGAAAAATACCAGATATAGTTTTTAATACAGTTTATGACCGGGATAGACAAGAAAATGAGGCGGATGGCGAACTTGAAGAAGAAAGCCGGGAGCTTGCACGTCTTAATCTAGAAGAAGCCCAAGCAAGAAAGAGAGAAAGAGAACGTGAAGATCAGGATAGGGAGGGAGCTCTGCGATTGGAAATTGAGGCAGCTCATGATGAAGCTTTGTCAATGAAGGCCCAGGAAAGGGCAGAAGTAGACAGAGCACATGATGAAGCCAATACCGTGGTAGCCCAAGAAAAATATGATAAATCTTTTAGGGGAAAAGCCAGAAATTTATTATCAAAGGCAGGAGGCAGAGCTAAGGCTACAGCTGCTGCAACTACGGGGCTTGCAGTCGGGGCGGCTGGTGCAGCACGAAGCATGAGCGGCGGAAGCTTATTCATCCTCTTTGCAATTCTGATAAATCTTTTTGATAATAAACTATTTAGATTTGGTTTCCTTGGTAGCGTGTGGAACGGATTTCAATTGTCCTCTTTTGCCAATGTAGACTATCTTGGATTGCTTACAGCGCCTCTAGTGATGGGATTAATCCTTTTTTATTATTTTACAAAAAGAGGGGGCCGCTCCCTTTTCGTCTCATTTTTTGTTATATTCCTTCTAACCTATGTCGGCAAATATATTCAGATTCCGCTCTTGTCAGGTATTGGGTTTAGCTCTTTGTATGTCTACATAGGGCTAGCTTTTGTTATAATTATTGGCGCACTTTTTAAGGTCATACATGACAAAAAAATATTGGAAACTGATGAAATCACAATTATTCTTCTTGCATATGTTATCGGATTTTTCTTTTTGAACCCTGGCTGGATGGTATACTGGCGCGCTCAGTTTCATTTCTGGTTTATAATTGCTTTTGGGTTATTTTACATTAGGCAATACGAGGAAGCAAATGGGGAAGCTTGGAAATGGCACGTGTGGATAATTGGACTTCTCCTGACCGACTTTTTTGTAACGGCTTACATAGAGGCTTTTCCTTTTTTCCAGTATCTTCCATTCTTGACGGCAGTGGTCTGTCTGTATGTTAAGCAGGCAGAGCCTGAAAATAAATTTGCCCTTTGGATATTGATGGGTGCTTTGATATTACTGATTGCGAACCAGGCATCGGCTTCGGGTTACCTTGGAGGTTATGATTGGCTCCAGGCAGGAAAAGTTGTTGATGATTCAAAGAGCGTATTCGCAAGAAGTTATGAAACAATAAAGCTAGCCATCGAGCGCCAGATAGAATTTGCGACGGGCGGCCTGTACAGAAGCCAGGTAGAATTAAACCAATACGCCCCTCTGGGAGTTTTCTTTGAACGGGTGCGGGCAGCGCAGCCGAGATTTTACGATGATGAGCCGGTCACTTTATGGGCAACAATAAGCGCCCGCACTTTAGGAGACCCTGTTGTAGTAAATTTTGACTGCTCAAGATGGAACGGAAATACAAGAATAAACCTTCAGAGCGATGATAAGCTAACCCCACCTTACCCGTTTACCGTTGGCACTTATGAAGAAAAAGATGTTGAGTGCACTTTCAGCGAGAAAAAACTGACTGCAGGGTTAAATACCATTTCATTGAGCGCTACTTATAATTTTGATACCAGCGCATACCAAAAACTTTACTTCATGGACAAGGAAAGGCTTCGCGCTATGAGGAGGGAAAACCTTGACCCGCTGAAAGAATATGGCATAGTCGATTTAAGCATCGATGCCACGGAAGACCAGGGGCCTGCAACCATTTACACAAATGGCCCTGTCGAGCTTGCAGTCAGGGCCGGCAACAAGCTGATTGCAGTATCCAATGATAAGGATATATACCCGGTTCTTGAAATATTGCTCCAGAACAGAAATAAAATCACTGGCAAGAATGGAAATCCAATCGGAGAATGGCAGGGCAAGATAAAAAAAGTCAATGAGCTTGTTGTTGTGCTGCCGGCCGGAATGAATCTGCTTACCACCGACTGCAATCCAGTTCCATTTAAAGAAATTGATGTAAACAAGTACTGCGTCGATTCATGCACAGAAGTATGCAAAAATTCATGTGAAGAATATAATTATGATTTGGATAAAAAAAAGCAATGCATAGACTCGTGCCCGGACCCTGCAAAGTCCGATACAAGAAAAAAATGCGATTCGCAGTGCCTGGGTCTTTTTAGAGGGGACACAACAAAAGAAAAATATCATGGCTATGTACTTGATATTGAAAAATTAAATGAGCTTGATGCAAACAGCGGATACAGGGATATAGATAGGTTCAAAACATTCCAGTGCCGGATAACTGCGGACCAGTCTGTTTTGGATAATGTTCCAATAACAACAAAATACATCCGGCTAAAAGCAAGATATGATTACCTCCTTGAGAAATCTTATGATGTGACTGTTGAAAAATCACCAGTTCCGACAGTTCCAGTAAGCTCCCAAAAGGCAATCGACAATGCTGTTGGCAAAGTAGAGGGTGGCTATGTGCTGCTGGGAGATGTTTCTATTCCTTATAATTCATTGAACGCTTTGGTTTATCTGGAGAGCAGAGGGAGGCACTGCTGCCAGGAAAGCGGAAAGACTAGCGCAAAAACTTGCAAGGCAAGCGACGATTTGAGCTGCCCTGCTGACAGAGTTCTGACAAGCTTCGACGGCAGCAGCATAGGGATAATGCAGGTAAACACAAAATGCACTGGATGCGCTGAAAGGAACAGAAACTTTGAATCTCAAGTTTGTGATTCAGGTCAAAATGTTTACACCCGGGCATGTAATATAAAAGTTGGATTGGAAATTCTAAAGAACTCTTATAAGAATTACAAAGATGGAATCAAAAATGATACTCTTGCTAAATACTGCTCGTCAAAATGGGAATTTGCCGGCCGTAATTTATACAGCCTTTACAAGAGCTACAGGGGATTTGATGCCGTTCTGAGGGCATACAACGGCTGGGGCTGCAATGTTGATAAAATAAAAACCAAGTGCTCAGCTTATTGCGGCACTAAGCAAAGCTGCATTGACAATTGCATCAGCGGCACAGTATTTTATGTTGACAAAGTAAATGGTATTGCAGCGCAGATGCAATCGGGCCTAATATCGGCGCCGCTTGCTATTGATGAGCTGCCAAACACGGAGGAGTTTGAAGACAGTGCAACACCAACCAAATAAAAAAATAACACTTTTATTAATGTTAATAATCGCATCCACTTTGATAGGGTGCAGTACGGCTACAAAGACAACTTCAGCTGAGGTTATTACAGGCACAGAAGGAATAACTGCAGTTTTCTCGAAAAATGCGCCGCCGGCAAAAGTTTTTGAAAATAACAATTTTCCCGTCCTGATAAGGATAAGAAATGCAGGCGCTTATTCTATTCCTCAGAGCCCAGCTGAATCTCAGGGAGTTATTTCAATCGGTAGGGAAAAAGATTACGTTCCGGCTCTTTCGATAGAGGAAAACAGCAGGCTTGCAAAAAGCAAGGAGCAAAACAAAGACAACGAAATGTATTTTTTTGTTGACGGCAAAAGCCAGATTAATCAGCAGGGCGATGAATTGATAGCATCTCTCATTGCAACGACTGGCAAGCTGGATACTCAAAGCGAGCACAGGGTTTCTACAATAACGGCAAATTTATGTTATCCTTATAAGACAATGCTGAGCACAACTGTCTGCATAGACCCGGACGTAGCCGGGCTTCGCCCCGGGAAAAAGGTCTGCGCCGTTGCTGATCTTCCGTTTGCAAATGGCCAAGGCGCGCCGATTGCGATAACAAAAATTGAATCCTTAATGGTTCCGGAAATAGATTCAGAAGTCATAAAGCCGCAATTTCTCATTTATGTCCAAAACGTGGGCGGCGGCAATCCTGTAAACCTAGCCGGATTTAGGAAGGCATGCGGAAATGATTTTGACAAGAATGACAGAATTAATAATAGGTGGAACGTGGCCGCTTTAAGGGCATTTACTTCCTCGCAAAATGGAGTTCAGCAGCTTGTATGCTGTCCGAACATAAACAGCGAATGTCCTGACAATGAAGCCGATTTAAGCAATCCTGACAAGATAACGGGTTTCATAAGACTGCAGGATAAAAAAGATTTTGTCAGGTGCACCTTCAGAAATGGTATACCTAAAGGATTTGATGCTTACACTTCCCCGCTTAAAATAGAGATAGACTATGGATACGTACAAACCATTTCAGCAAATTTCATCATCCAAAAGCCGCTCAAGTATTAAATAGCAGAAGACAAAAAAATTGATAAGCTTTAAATAAACAAAAATTAAATTCAAGTTAAAATGGCAAAGACCAAAAATTTTATTATTGCTGTATTTCTGTTAATTCTGGTATTCTCAATTTCCGCATGCGGCAAGAAAGATTCTGCGGGCAGCTCAAAAGAAAATGTGAGGACAGGGACTCAGGCCATACTGATGAATTTTCTTCCGAACAACCCTCCTGATAAAATTCATGCAGAATCCGACAGCGCAAGAAACCAGTTTGACGTTGTTCTGGAGCTTAGAAATCAGGGGGCTTACCCCCAGCCTGAAGACTTAAGCCTGATTGGCGGCTTTGGCGGTCCCAAGGGAAGATTATATTTGAGTGGATATGACCCTTACATTATTACATTGGTGCCAAAAGCGCCCAAGAGCGGTCAGTCGGCCACCGGAGCGGATTTAAACCAGCTGGCTCTTGACGGAAAAAGCACTATTAATCCCAACGGGGGCCAGGATATTCTGGCGTTTCAAGGCACCGTGGACTATTCAAAACTTAGGGTTGACAAATATGATGTTATTTTGCTTGCGACTGCATGCTACCAATATCAAACTGTTGTCGGCCCCACAGTATGCATAGACCCAGACCCTTACACAACGGTAAACCAAAAGAAAGTTTGCCAGGTTAAGGATACGGCGCTTTCAAGCCAGGGAGCTCCGGTCGCCATCACAAGCATTAATGAGGAAGCGTTTGACCAAAAAACCCAGTTTAAAATAACAATAAAGAACGTCGGCGGCGGAGAAGTCGTCAAAAAAGAATCATTGGACAAATGCGACCCATACGGCAAAAGCTCCACCGCTGCGGGCTCGTCAAATTCCAATAAGATAGAGAGGGACGACCTTGACAAAGTATATGTTGATTTTGTAAATATAGCCGACCGACCAATCACGTGCGGGCCATTTGCCGACGGCACTGTAAAAGGGACGAGCGGGCTTCTGAGGATGATAAACGGCGAGGGTTTCATAATATGCGAGCTGCAAAAGGGCAAAGGAGAATATTCCCAGACAAATACCGCATACACAACTCCAATGGTAATACACCTAAGCTACGGCTATAGGACTACGATACAGAGAAATATCCAGGTTATAAGGGAGCCGCCAAGCTCAGGCTCATCTCCGCAGCCTGAAGCACCAACGTCACTCCCTGAATCTCCATCCACATATGTTCCCGGAACTCTCCGTGCATAGCCAACACCAAACAGAAAACTTTATATACCTACATCAAAATAAAATCAATTAAATTTACTGAAAAGAGGCAAAAATGAGTAAACAAAAGTATATTCTTGCATTCTTGGTCATTTTAGTTCTATTTGTTTCATCATGCGCCGGAAAGAGCGGCGCATCAACCGGAAGCGCCCCGAGAACGCCTTTCATAGGCGGCACAGCCGGAATCACGATTAATTTTGAGAAAGACAACCCTCCTCCCGAAGTTACCGACGATGACACATTCGGGTTCAGGGCGATTATAGACTTGAAGAACGAAGGCGAGTACAGCGTTCCAAGAAACGACATCAAAGTCAACCTTGTTGGGTTTGACCCGGCGGACTTCGGCAAGTCTTTTGACGATTTGAGGGATGTGATGCCGGATGACAATCTTGATTCAAAGAGGAGGGATGCCGAGGGCAATATTCTGGAGGGCACGACAACCTATGCGCAGTTCCCGAGAAGCGGCGATGATTTCATCCCGACAAAATTCCCCGGCAACACGCCGTTTACTTTCAGGGCTGATGTATGCTACAATTACCAGACTCAGGCTGATGCCCAGCTTTGCATACTGAAGGACATGATTAACATCAGGCAGGGGGGAATATGCATCCCAACTCAGGGAAGGGTCATTTATAGCTCATCAGCGCCGGTGCAGGTTGTTAATTTCAGGCAAAGTGTCATAGGAAAGGATAAATTATCATTCACATTCGATGTTGTGTTAAGCGGCAATGTGGACGTCTTCTGGAGCAAGGAAAAGAGAAAGCCGGCAACTTTTGACAGCGGCTGCCCAAGAAACCCAACTGAAAGAAGGGCAGTTGAAAACAATGTTGGAGTTACCATAACTGAAATCCCGGCCGACCCGTTGTTCTCTGATTTGAAATGCGGCGGCTTAGACGGCGGCTCAACAGGAGTTGTCAGGATGATAAACGGGCGGAGAACAATTACATGCACAGCTTCCATCGTCCAGGACAGGCTTGATTTGGAGAAGGGGGTTGGAATCCTGCTTGAATACAATGTCCTCGACAACAAAGAGACGCAGGTTCTTATCAAGCACTTGGCTACAAATTCTTAAATTTTAATTCTTTGATTTAATTTTTTTAAATTTATTTTTATTATATTTCTCGGCTCTGTTGCTTTAACCAAAATCGTCAGAACTAATAATTTATTTATTTCCGACTAAAGCGAACTGGCTCAATAAAGCCTCCAGCTGTATGAACTCATCGGAGCCCTCTGTCATTCTGAACTCAATTTCGCCGCATTTCTCTATAAGAATCATCTTCGATTTATTGTCCGTATCCAAATCAATAATCTCCTTTTGTATCTGTTTTATCACATCGCTTCCGGCCAATCCATAAGTGAGCATCAAGTCCAGTAATTTGTTCCTCGCGTCAATAAATTTGTTTTTCAGCGCCAGTTCCAGGACTTCTTTTATCTCTTTTGGCTTTGCTATCGAAGCCATTGAATGCACCAAGTCTTCTGTGATGTGGCTTTCGATTGCCCCTGCGCTTTGCAGGATATTTTCCAGCTTCCTGCAGTCACCTTCAGAAACCTCATAAAGCGCTTCTTTCGCCTTGTCGTCAATCTTTAATTTCTCTTCCTTGGCAATGTTGTCTATAATCTCAAAAATCTCTTTCTTGTCAAGCTGCTTGAACCTGAAAACAACGCACCTGCTCTGGATTGGGTCAATTATTTTCGAGGAATAATTTGCGGATAAAACAAACCTGCAGGTCTGCGTGTAATTCTCCATCGTTCTCCTTAATGCCTGTTGCGCTTCTCTTGTCAAAGCGTCGCACTCATCAAGATAAATTATTTTGAAGGGCACATCACCGATTGCTCTTGTTCTTGCGAAATCTTTCACCTTGTTTCTTATAATATCAATTCCCCTTTCATCTGACGCATTTAATTCAAGAAAATTCTGGTGCCATAAATCTTTGAATAGTTTTTTTGCAATAACTAAAGCTAAACTGGTTTTTCCAACACCGGCAGGCCCTGCAAACATCAGATGAGGCAGATTATGCTGCTCAACAAAAGCCTTTACTCTTTTAACTATATCCTTCTGCCCTTTAATATCAGAGAAATCACTAGGCCTATACTTTTCGGTCCACAGAGCATTCTCTATCTTCATTTTCAATGCTTGAGAATGTATAGCGGTTTAAAAAGTTATTGTGAAGAACTGTTGTGTTATTTTGGAACCAAGATAATAGAAACTTTAAAAACAATCTAAATTATATCTTCTTCAGCAACAACCATGAAATCACCAATTGCGATAACTGCGCTGAAAGGTATCAGAATGTGACCTTCCTTGTCTTTCTCCAGCTCTAATTTTTCTGTGTAAGATGTAGGGCTGTGAAGCACCATGTGGATTAATTCGCCTGAGCGTGTCTCAAATATTATATCCCCCACTTCTCCAAACCTTTTTCCTGTCTTTGAAACAACAGTCTTTCCAATCAGCTGTTTTGAGAATTTCTTATCGTCTTCCGGCATTTTCTTCCCTCTTAAGTTAATACGAAATATTGTTGCGTAAGTTATATTTAAATGTTTCTGTTAAACTGATTAAATTGGTCGAATTAGCTGATTTGCTTTGGAATTTTAAGCTGCAGCAGTTCATTTACCTTCTCCTCATCATAGCAGGTTGCCTTTAATCCGCATTTCATGCATTTATTCTCATTATTGCAGAAATCCGGGATGTTTCTGCTTTCCAATAAGCCGATTACTTCACTTACTATCTGCCTTACTTCATCTTTCATGAATGGGTTCATTGCAATGTGCCTTTTTTCTTTTGTGTCAAGGTAAAAAACAAACCCTTCTTTTATCGGCTTGTTGAACTTCTCCTGCAAAAGCATGGAGTAAGCTGCAATTTGGATGCGGTGCGAAGGCCATACACCGGAATCAGGAGCCCTTCCGGTTTTCAGCTCAAACGGCACGTAATCCTGCTCATAAACATGAACCTGGTCAATTATGCCCTTTAATTTCAGCCCCTCTGACTCAACCCTCAGCTCTGACAGAATTTTTGGAGTTAATCTCTGCCATAATTCATCTCCAAAAACATTGTTTTTTAGTATGAAATCAAAAACATTTTTTGACCTCGTAACTGACTCCTCCATTATGAACGGAAATGACTTCCTATATGCGTCAAGCATGTTGAGATTGACGCTTTTTAGCCTGTCTCTGTTGTCTGCAATGCTTTTCCTTAGAAATTTCAGGTGATTTTGCTTGTATAACTGCTGCATTTCCGTAAAATCCATGATCTTCGTTATGGAAGTAACAATAAGCTCTTCATTCTTGTTTATCTTGTCATAAGTCTCATGCCTTATGCTTCCCATAACCAAAGACTCCTTTGGCGGCTCTGCCTGCATCAAAACTTTTTCAAGAAACAGCTTTCTGGAGCAGTACAGGTAGCTTGACAATAAGGTTACGGAGATTTTCATTCAAGTTCAGATGGAATGGGGTTTTATAAACCTTATGTGAAGATGTCCAGTGGTTAATTAGGTTTGTAAATAATATCAAAAACAATAATGGCAGGCAAATACGGCTTTTCTTGGTGAAAAGCCTACTCACAAAGGATTTTTCCACACTTCGCATGGAAAAATCCTCTGCATTCGATTTGCCGCCATTGTCGTTGGACGAAAACTGAGTGGAGAACAAAAATTAGTTACGAAGTTCTGATTTTTGTTTTCCGAATAGGGTTTTGGCAGACAAAACCCGTGTTTGAGTCCATTGTAGTTTTTAGAAATATAAACTGAACTTGATACTCTGCCTTTTAATTCCCAAACCGCAACCTTTATATTCTAAAACTCCAATAATGATTTTTATGAAAGAAGGAGCGTTTATAGGTGCCGTTGTGGCATTGCTGATTTATGTAATGCTGCCTATCTATGGCGACAATGGAACGCCGGCAAGCGTGTTCCCTACAGCGCAGGTGGTTTCTGACACGGATTCCTTTAACGGCTACGTTTCAAATCTGCCGTTCAGCACAATGATATTCTTTGCTTTGGAGATAATGGGTGTTTCTCTTGGAATAGGCGCCCAGATGGTATTCAGGAAAGTCTATGAGCCAAAGCAGCAATAAAAGCTTTTCCTTAAATTAATCTATTCTTTCGCTGATAAATTTTAATTTTATTATGATTTTTCCTGTAATGTTTGAATCAGGCACAATAACAAATAATTATTCTAAACATTTAAATATATAGAATTAAAATTCCTTATTATGGACTTAGAAAATAAAATAAGCCTGATTAAGCAAGTTGGCGAGGAAATTCTGACTGAAGAAGAATTAAGGCACCTTCTCCAAACAAAAGACCATCCAATAGCATATGACGGATTTGAACCCAGTGGCCAGGATATACACATAGCTCAAGGAATCTTAAGGTCTATCAACATCAACAAGATGGCTAAAGCTGGTGTCAAGTTCAAGATGCTGGTTGCTGACTGGCACGCCTGGGCAAACAACAAAATGGGCGGCGACTTGGAAAGAATACAGACTGTCGGCAAATACTTAATAGAAGTTTGGAAGCACTGCGGAATGGATTTAAACAATGTCGAATTTATCTGGGCAAATGATTTTGTGAAAGACACAGAGTACTGGAAAAAAGTAATGCAGGTTTCAAGAAATTCCACAGTTAACAGGATTGTAAGAACCGGCCAGATAATGGGCAGAAAGGAATCCGATGTTCAGCAGGCGTCTCAGATTTTATACCCGTGCATGCAGTGCGCTGATATTTTCCAGCTAAAGGCAGATATTTGCCAGTTGGGGATGGACCAAAGGAAAGTCAATGTTCTGGCAAGAGAATTAGGCCCAAGTTTAGGTTTCTGGAAGCCGGTTGTCGTAAGCCATCATATGCTGATGGGCCTTGGAGAGCCGCCAAAATCAAAAGACATTGACAGGGTTATTGACCTAAAAATGTCCAAGTCAAAGCCGGACACTGCAATTTTCATGAACGATTCTGAAGAAGATATCAAAAGAAAGATTGGAAAAGCATACTGCCCTGCAAAAGTCACCGAAGAAAACCCGATGCTCGAATATTCAAAATATTTAATTTTTGAAAAATTTAATGTCATGGAATTCAACCGTCCGGAAAAATTCGGCGGTGATTTGGTTGTAGAAAATTACAAAGAGCTGGAAAGGATATATGCCGAAGGAAAGATTCATCCAATGGATTTGAAGAATTCAGTTTCCCATTATATTAATAAAATGGTAAATCCAGTAAGGGAAGCATTCCATAAAGACCAGAAACTGAAGCATCTTCTTGAAACAATCAGAAAATTTGAAGTTACTAGATAATTTATTCCTGCTCTATAACAACCAAAGTGTATTTGTCAGTAAAGTATTCTGCTGAAATTCTTTTAATGTCCTCAACAGTCACTTTTTTTATTTTGCTGATGTAGGAATCTGCAAGCTTTGCGTCTTTGATTGTATCCCAGAATGAGAAATTGTCGGTGCAGTGAAAATTGTCTTCCATCTGCAGGGTGTGGTTTCCTTCCATGTAAGTTTTCGCCTCATCAACGTCAAGTTTTGTGGCTCTTCTTAATCTGCGGAACTGCTGCATGATAATCTCCTTTGCCTTTCCGATATTTTTCTTGTCAAGGTTAGTATAAACTGCGAACATCCCATAATCTTTCTCGCTTTCGTTGTTTATTCCAACCTGGTAAGCGAGCCCCCCTTTATTCCTTATCTCGTCAAACATCCATCCGGACTGTCCACGACCAAGAATCGCGGTTATGACATCCAGAACATAGCTGTCTTCGTGCATCCGCGGAACCGCCTTGTATCCCAAAACCATGTAGGAGTTGAGAGTTTTTTTCTTCCTAATGACTTTTTTCATTGCCTTCTGCGCTGGCTCATTGACTTTTCCTCTCACAATAATTTTTTTTGGCTTCATCTCGTGAAAGTATTTCTCTATTTTTTCCTTCACGTTGCTGACATTACCTGCAACAGAAATAATCATGTTATTCGGGGTATAATGCGCTGTGTAGTAATCAACAAGCTGCTTTCGCGTAATTGCTTTTACAGTCTCGGCAGTTCCGTAGGTGGGGTTGGCGGCGGGATGCTTTTCAAACAGCGCCTGCTGGAATAGTATCCACTGGAACAGGCGCGGGTCGTCATTGACCATGTTTATCTCCTTTAAAATAACCCGCTTCTCTTTTTCCATAATCTTTTCCACGAATACGGGATTCTTGACCATATCAGAAAGAATGTCAAGCGCATTGTCAAATCTTTTGTTTATAATCTTGATGAAGAAGGCAGTCCTGTCGCCTGTCGTGTAAGCGTTAAAGTCGCCTCCGTATTTCTCTATTTCATTTGCGATTTCCCTGCTGGTTTTTCTTTTCTTCGTGCCTTCAAAAAGCATGTGCTCAAGAAAGTGCGAAATGCCGGCAACTTTCAGGCTTTCAAAGTTTGAGCCGACTTTGAACATAATCTCAACTGCGACGGATTTTGAGGAAGTCTTCTCGAAAATCAGGGTTATTCCGTTTTTAAGGGTGTATTTTTTCATATTTACAAAAGAAAAGATTTAAATGGTTTATAAGACTTATTGTTTTCATGAAAATAATGGAATTCCGGCATATTCTTGAAAAAAAGAATCTGGATGCGGCAGTCTTATACAATTCCGAATTTCCAAGAATAAACCCGAATATGGTTTATTTTTCAGGCTACACCGGACTGGGCATGCTGGTCATCCCAAAAAATAAGCAGCCATTTCTAATGGCCCCTGAAATGGAATTCCAGAAAGCAAAAAAATCAATGGTGAAAAAAGTTTATTCAATGCAGAAGAAAAGATTTTTCGAGTCGGTATCGGATATAATCAGGAAAAATGGCATAAAAGCAAAAAATATAGCAATTGACAGGAACAACTTTACATTAAACTCATTTAAATATTTCAAAAAATCGTTCAGAAAATCCAAATTCAGGGATGTTTCATTAGACTGCACCAAATTAAGGGAAATAAAAACAAATAAAGAAATTGAATATCTGAAAACATCGTGCAATTGCGCCGACAAAATAATCCAGAAAACAATAAAAAATTTCAGGGATTTCAGAACAGAGTCAGAGGCTGCGGCTTTTCTTGAGTATGAAACAAAAAAGTTTGGATTGGAACTGTCATTTAACCCCATTGTAGCATCCGGAAGCAACGGAAGCATGCCGCACCACGAGCCGAAAAATGAGAAGATAAAAAGCGGCTTGTGTGTCATTGATTTCGGAGTTAAATATAATGGATACTGCTCGGATATAACAAGGACAATCTGCGTTGGAAAACCAAAAAAAGAAGAAATCAGCATGTATAACTTATTATTAAAAATACAAAATGGCACGATAAATCAAATAAAAGAAAACAAAAAATGCTCAGAATTGTATGATTTTGTGAACAAAAATCTTGGAAAATACAAAAAATATTTTACTCATGGGCTAGGGCACGGGGTTGGAATAGAAATCCATGAAATGCCAAACCTGACTTTAAATTCAAAAGACAAAATTCAAAACAACATGGTTTTTACGATAGAGCCGGGAGTTTATTTTCCAAAAAAATACGGAATAAGGATTGAAGATACTGTATTGTTTAAAAATAAGCCAATAGTTTTGACAAAAACATCAAAAGATTTATTAATAATCTAACTATATCTTCCTTTATGAAATATAACGAAAAATCATTTAATTCTGCAGTTGAAGACTACAAAAATCTTGTTGGTAATGTTAAAAGCAAAGATTTCTTTATAAGATTTGATTTAGACAACAAAAATGCATTTTATTCATTGGCACCTTTATCTAGGGCTTTGCACGATTTAGGCGCAGATGTAAGCTGCATTGGAATAAACAAAACATCTGAAAGCCTGGAAGCTGTAAAAGATGTGTGGAATATTTTCGAAGAGCTGGAAAAAGGGATAAAAAATGAAAAAACAGATGCCCTGAAAGAATTTATTGATGAAGTTGATAAAAAGGCAAAGGGAGAGTTCAGAAAATTATTCAAGAAGCCAGATGTAATGCTTGAGGCAAAAGAAAACAAATTCACAGGAGATTTAGAGCTTCCATTTCACACAGAATGGTTTAAGGATTACAGAATGGAAGAATTGATGCAGACTTCGGAAATACTCTGGAGGGATGTTTATGCCCTTAAAAAGAACGAAAGAGTTGGCATTGGATTTTCGCTTATACCCAAAGAAACTTTGATTGGACATCCTTTGGAAGATTATCTTGACTCTTATTCGATAATATGGGCAATGACGCAGGCAGTAGCAAGAATAGCAGACCCAACCATGAACAGCTCCACATTCAGGGGCTCGATGCTTGAAAAAAGCGAAAGGGTTTCAGAACTAAGGGCGACTTTGCTGGGCTGTGAGCTGGAAAAAGAAATTGGCGAAGAGCCATTTATTAAATTTAAAAAATTATCAAATTTATTGAAATTAAGCAGAATTAAGCCGATTGACTTGTCTTTTTCAATCAGCGCAAAAGGCTACCCCGGCAAGCATCTTTTTGGGGAAATGATAGGATACCCATCTGCAAACAAAAAGACAAGATGGCAGTCTCCGGGGCAGATGGTTTACAAGCTTGACTTCTATCCGCAGACAAAAGACGAATCAAGAGACCCACTTGCAAGAGTCGCATTCACTGAAACAATCCCAATTGACATCTTCATCGAGACAAATTTGGTTGATTGGAGTGACATAAGGGATAGGAACCAAAGATTAAAAGACAGGATGGACAAGTGTGATGTTATTTACGTAGAGGGAAAATTAAAGGAAAAATATGTTACAAGGCTTGAGGTCGGGCTGGTCAAGCCGGACGGCACGAGAAGGTGGGTCCGGAGATCAGACACAGATGTCCGTGAAAAAATAAACAGAGATTACCTGAAAATGACTGGAATTAGAGCCGGCAACATGGGTAATATTCCTGGCGGAGAGGCGTTTGTAACTCCCGAATACATAAAAGGAATTTTTGTAGGTGACGTGGTTATTCACGTTGACCAAAGCTACCAGCTGAATGAAAAAAATCCATTGGTTGTCGAGTGTTTTGGCGATAATTACAAAGTAATTGACGGGCCTAAAGATATAATTGAAAAGCTCAACAAAAGAAAAAAAGAATCCATGCAGATGCTTCTGGAAGCGGAGAAAAACAAAAGCCTTCCGAAAGAAATCATTGGAATGAAAAAGAAGAATTTTGAAAGAGTCGGGGAGTTTGCAATCAATACAAACCCAAAGGCAAGATTGTGTGATTACCTTATTGTCAATGAGAAAATAGCCAGGATGATGCACATTGCTCTTGGCTCCGGATTTGAGCCTGACAGAAGCACCGAATACCACATGGACATAGTTTTCAACGCCCCGCGGCAGAAGCTTGATGTATACGGCGTTGACAAAAAAGGAAATAAATGCTGGATTTTGAAAGACGGGGAGTTTGCGGCATAGGCATTTCATTTATTTTATTTCGTTTTAAAATTTAACAATAGGTAAAAAATGTCATTAAATAAATCAGCCAGCATAATTCTCAGAGATTGCATGGCTTTGAAGAAAAATGAATCATGCCTTATAGTCACAGACAAAAAACTAAAATCAATCGGAGAGCTTCTCTTTAGGAAATCTTTGAAAATATGCAAAAAATCAAAGCTGATTTTTACAAATATCCCGAAATCTCATGGCTCCGAGCCGCCTCAAAACGTTGCGGAAGAAATGCTGAATTATGATGTCATCCTGCTGCCAACAACAAAATCACTGAGCCACACAAGGGCAAGAAACGCAGCGTCAAAAACAGGGGCAAGGATTGCAAGCATGCCAGGAATAACTGAAGATATGATGAATCGTGCTTTAAATGTCGATTTTTATAAAATACGTGAATTAAATAATAAATTAATTTCCAAATTAAAAAATAGAAATAAAATTAAAATAATCACAAAAAAAGGAACAAACATAGAATTTAACTTAAAAGAGAGAAAATGGAAGCCTGACGATGGAATATACACAAAAAGAGGGGATTTTGGCAACTTGCCGGCAGGAGAAATATTCATCGCGCCTTTGGAAGGAAAAACAAGCGGAAAACTTGTCTGCGATGCAAGCGTCGGAGGGATTGGCAAAGTCGATAAAAATATTGAAATTATCGTCAAAGGCGGGTTTATCGAAAGCGTAAGGGGAGGGAATGTTGCAAATCAATTTAAAAAATTATTGAAAAACAAATTATACAGAAATGTTGCTGAATTAGGAATTGGCACAAACCCGAAAGCAAAAATAACCGGAGAAGTTCTCGAGGATGAGAAAGTCATGGGCACCTGCCACATCGCTTTCGGCAACAACAGGCATTTCGGAGGCAACGTTGATGTTCCTTTCCACGTTGATTTTGTAATCAGAAATCCGACGATTTACGCTGATAACATTCTGATAATGAACAACGGCAAATTTAGTCCCTAAATCCAAAACTTTTTAAATAACATTTTTTTCTGAATCATTATGCCTGCAAAAGAAGCGAAGGACAAAAACATAATCGACAGCATAATGTACCGATATTCTACTTCTGCAAACCCCTTTGAAGAGGAGAACAGGATTCTCAGGGAAACAGTTACCCACCTAAAAAATGAGGTTGAAAGGTTTAAATCCGCCCCGTTGATGGTCTGCGAAGTCAAGGAATTGTTTGGGGACACCGCCATAATAAAAATTCCGAACGGCAACCAGTTTCTTGTGAATATAGCAAGCGACTGCGATAAGCTGAAGGCAGGGGACTTGATACTTGTAGAGCAGAAAAACCTTACGGTCATAAGAAAGACCCCAATCACAAAAAGATTTAACATTGAGAAATATGTGATTATAGAAAAGCCAACTATCTCCTGGAAAGATATAGGCGGCCTCGACAGGCAGGCAGAGGAGATAAGGGAAGTCATAGAGCTCCCGCTCAAAAAGCCGGAATTGTTCAGGAAAGTCGGAATAACTCCGCCGAAGGGAATCCTGCTTTACGGCGAGCCCGGAACCGGAAAGACTTTGCTTGCAAAAGCGGTTGCCGCATCAACAAACTCGACTTTTATAGAAGTGGTCGGCTCTGAATTGGTCCAAAAATTCATCGGGGAAGGGGCAAAATTAATCAAGGAAATTTTTGAATATGCAAGAAAAAAAGCCCCCGCTGTTGTTTTCATTGACGAACTGGACGCGCTTGCATCAAAAAGAGTTGAGGTAGGAACATCGGGTGAAAGGGAAGTCAACAGGACTTTCATGCAGCTTCTTGCCGAACTTGATGGATTTAAGCCGCTTGATAATGTCAAGATAATCGGAGCGACGAACAGGAAAGACATACTTGATACTGCAATTATAAGGCCGGGAAGATTGGACAGGCTAATCCACATACCGATTCCAAATAAAGAGTCCAGGGCATCTATCTTCAAAATTCATTCAAAGAATATGACGTTTGACAAAAATGTTGTTCCAGAGATTATAGTGGAAGGGATGGGAGGGTTTAGTGGTGCTGAGATCAAAGCCGTATGCACAGAATCCGGCTATTTTGCAATTCGACAAAATCGCGAATATGTGACAAGGGAAGATTTCCTGAAGGCGATTGACAAGGTAAAGCTGGATGAGAAGGCAGAGGGCGAGGACTACGCAGGCATGTTCGGGTAAATTATTTAATTTTTTATTCTTAGTTAATTATAATAGCTGAATTTTTTGCAGAAAGAGCAATAAAGCACACGCTCAGCAGTTACTATCTCACTTCATCAGCTTTCGCTTAAGTGGGTGTTCACGAAAATCATCGCGTGTGCATGCAGAATAAGCAACCATGATTTTTAAAGCTTGTTATTAAAAAACTTCAAAATCAACGCAAACACGGTAGAAGCCAGGAGAATACTGTCCGCATTTCACTGTATTTAGAATTTTAAATTTCTTTTTTGATTTATCGCACGCTTTCTTTATCTTCTCATGTGCTTTTTCAAACTCACCCTCATGCAGAAAATCATAGAAGTGGATTATCCCATTATTTTTAATGTACTTTAATGTCAGTCCAAGAAAATTTTCCCCGCCTTTGGGCAGCGGCATGAGAATCCTGTCAAATTTTTTGTTTACTTTTGGCATAACTTTATTTACATCTCCAAGAAAAACTTTGACTTTATTCTCCAATTTATTTTTTTTGATGTTTTCAAGCGCGTATTTGTGGGCTATGGGGTTGATTTCGATGCCATAAACTTCTTTTGCTTGTGAATTTTTGATGATTACTAAAGGATAAACACCACTCCCCGAAAACATAACCATAATAGATTCATTATTTTTTATCAAATCAGCAATTCTTTTTCTCTCGCTTGACATCCTTGCGGAAAAATAAACTTTTTCAACATCAAGTTTTATGTAAACTTCGTTTTCTTTATGCGTTGTTTCCTTCCTTTTCTCGCCGGCAATAATCTTTAATTTTGGAGTCCTGAACTTGCCTGAATATTTTTTAGTTTTTTTAATGACAGTTTTGATGTGATGGTAAGTTTCAAGAATAACTTTCCCAATCAGTTTCTCTTTCTCGCTTAATTCCTTTGGAAACTCTGAGAAAATCAGGATATCGCCTACAACATCAAATGAAGTTGGCATTAATTTAAGCTCTTTCTCGCTTAATTTATCCTTTAGGTAAAACTTTAGGTTTTTTTTCATCCAAAAAACTCTCCCAAGCCCTTTTGCCCTTTCTTTTCTTTTAATTTAAGCAGTTCGCTAATCTGCCCCTTAACCCTCTCTTCGGAGAAATCATGTTTGTCAACGAGTAAATCCCTTACTTTCTCCTCATCAATTTGCCCCCATTTTAATTCATATTCCTTGTTGACTTTCATGTGCTTAATCAAGTCAAACACTTCTTTCCATTCAAATTCGAAATTGTCAGCCCATTTTGCTTCATTAAACATAGCATCAAAATTATTTTCATGCTTCTTGACAAGTTTAATGGCGGATTTAGGGCCGATTCCTTTGATGCCGCCCATGTTAAAATCCGTTCCAACCAGCATGGCCAAAACAATTAACTGGTCTTGGTTGATTCCAAGATGCTTTAAATTCTCATCAAGTAAAATCATGTCAGGATTTACAGTTTCATAGCTTAATTTGTTTGTTTTCTTCTTTCTGCCGGCAATGCTCACATTTCTTATTATTCTGGGAGCTTCAAAAAGCAAGGCATCTGCATCATTTGTTGCGATTGCATAGGCATCGTCGTTTTTGACAATCAAAGAAGCCTGTGCTTCCGCCTCAGAAGGCGCCGTGATTGCTGGCAGCCCGAATGCCTCAACTAATTTCTTCGCCTCTTCTTTCATTTCATCATTCAGCCTTGAAGTTCTTGAAGCATACTTTTTCATAAGCTCTTCATCACCTTCTTCCTTTGCCTTGTCAAGGTTTTTCTGCGCCTCAATCTTGATTTCCTTTCTTTTTTCCAGCGTTAATTTTTTCAGCAGAGGCGCCTCACCATCAAAAACAAAGGCAAGCCTGACATTGTGCTGCATGAGATTGGAAATTCTGGATAACAGCCCAACCAAGTGCGAAGTTACGTTTCCCTTAGAATCCATCAGAAGCCCCCCGTCTCTCTGCCTTATGGAGCTCAAGAACTGGTACAGCCACATAGAAGCATCTACAGCCAGTATTTTGTTCTGCAAAGCATCGATTTCAATTTCTTTTATTAACAGTAATTCTGTCAGTGCTACTCCCATTTCACACCTGCTTGAAAGTGAGATTATTTAATTCCTTTTTCATCATTTCCAAAGCTTTAGTTGACAATTCTCCCGGGGCCAAAACAATAACCGGCAGTTTCTTGAACTGCCCCTTGACATAGGCATTGCTCAAGTCAGAATCGCTGATTCTTTTTTTATTTTTGGCTTTGCAATAATATTGCAGGTTTCCCACCACGCTCTGGATTTCTATAATAAAATCAATTTCAGAATTTTTCTTGACAATTTCTGTGCTGATGATAATAATTTTATTTTTCTCGAAGAATTTCATAATATCTTTCATGAACTCGTCTTCTTTGGATGCTTCTTTTGGCTTTCTTCCCCTTTTTTCTATCGGCTTTTCAACTGTTTCTTTCAGCTGCTGCTGCACTTTTTCTATCGGCTTTTCTTCAATCTTTTTTTCAACTGGAACTTCTTTCTGCTGAACATCTTTTTTACTTTCCGTCTGAATTTTTGTTTCCTCCTTAACCTCTATCTTGTCCTCTTTTTCAAAAATATCCAGTTTTGATTTGATGATTTTTCCGGCTTCTTCGTCCGAAGCCAAAAACCACTTCCAGAAAATCTCGCTTGTATCGCTGTATTTAACATTTAATGGCATCGCAAAATCTTTTATTTCCCTTAATGCAACTCTTACTACCGGGGCCTGCTCGGAATCACGCAAAACTTTATTTTCTTTCAGCAATTCAAGCGCTTTGGCTTCCTTTTCATTCAAATTAGATGTATATTTTAAAAGCATTGATTCCTGCCCTGCAAGATAATACAGTGGAGAGCCGCCGACTTTTATTGAGGAAATCTTCATTTTTTTTGTCGCGGTCAGCTCGGCAAGGTGCGCGGAAGCCATCACCATATCCATCCCTATAAGCTTTGAAATCTGTATGGGCAGCACGGGGCCTTTCACCTTCACGAAGTCTATAATCTTGTCTCTGTTGTCCATAGCCTAAAACTAAAGAAGATTGTTTTATATATTTTGTTATTAAGAACTAAGGCCTTAACCACCTACACTCGTAGTACGTGACATCATTTTCTGAATCAACTATTCCCAGTAATAACCTTTTCTTTGTCGAATGCGCAACCCTGTTCTTGGCTGCGAACTCGTACCAGGTCAATGTCGAGCCTTCATGCACTGGAAACACGACCCATTTTGCGTGGTCTTCGCCCGGCTTGATTCCACGGTCATAAATCCTGAAATCCGCCCCGAATTTTAAAGCGGTCTTGATTATGTAGCCCCTGTTTCTGATGTCTTTGTAAACAGAATACCTTACCCATAAATTAGCCTCTGACTTCTGGGCTTTCTTCATGAAAGAGTCAAAATTAATCAGCTTGTCTTTTGAATCATGCAATATAAGCCTCTTTTTATCAACGAGGTATAACGCTTCCATCAGTGAAAGCTGGACCCTTCCGTCTTCCAATAATTCGCCAAACCTGCTTTGGTTATAGAGCTCTCTAGCTGGATCTGAGCTTTCTGTAAGCACTCTTTCCTTTGAAAAATATGCTTTGACAGGCTCTTTGTGTTCTTTGGTTTCCTTAACTTCTTCCTTCTTGGGAAGAACTTCAGATTCTTCCTTTTTCTTGGCCATAAATATGATATACAGGGGTATGGTTGGGTGTTTAAAAAGGTTGTTTATTTTTTGGAATGCAAATTAAGTTCCGATTAAGCTAACTCAATAATCCTCAATATTTATATAGTGGGTTATAATTTTCCAAACACGTGGAGGCAGATTATTATGGGTTTTTTGGAAACAAAATATGGTGATTACCTGTACGTGATTTTTCGCTTGGGGATAGGTGCGTTGTTTTTTGTGCTGGGAGTTATGAAATTGTTTGGATTATGGGGCATGCCTGGCGGGCCTGCTGCTTTTGGAACTTTAATATGGTATGCCGGCGCAGGTGAACTGCTAATTGGGCTATCTTTGATAACGGGCGCCTTGGTGCGGCTTGCGTCAGCCTTTGGCATCATCGAGATGATCGTGGCATATTATATAGGGCATGTCAGCGTTTCTGGATGGAATCCTGCTGTCAATATGGGAATGCCTGCTATTTTGTTCATGCTTGCATTCATCGTTACATTGGCATACGGCGCGAAAAAGGCAAGCTTGGAGCAGAAAGTCTTCAAAAAAGAATTTTTTTAAGTTTTTATCTTATCTTTCAATATTAGGCCACGTATAATTTTATATTTTCATCCTTGGTAAAATACCAGTTCCCAAACAAAAACCCTTATAAATTCTATTTCTATTCTCTATACTATGCAACTTACATTTTTAGGAACATCTTCAATGGTTCCGACAAAAGAAAGAAACCAGATAGCAGTTTTTCTTAGTTATGACACTGAAGGAATTTTGTTTGACTGCGGTGAAGGCACGCAGCGACAGTTCAAGATTGCCGGCATCCCATTAAGCAAAGTAACAAAAATTTTGCTGAGCCACTGGCATGGCGACCATGTATTGGGCTTGCCTGGGCTGATGCAGACTTTAAGCTCTACTGATTACACCGGAACTTTGGAAATCTACGGACCGGCGGGAACAAAAAAAAGAATGGAAAAAATGTTTGAGGCATTTGTTTTTGACAAAAAATTAAATTTCAAAGTTGAAGAAGTAAAAGACGGAAAATTCTTTGAAAACAGCGATTTCGAGCTGGAGTCGCACACATTAGAGCATGGAATTGAAACTCTTGGATTTAAATTCATAGAAAAAGACAAGAGAAAAGTCGATATGAGGAAAGTGAAAAAATTAGGAATTCCCGAAGGCCCGCTAATCGGAAAGCTGCAGCAGTGCCATTCAATTGAGCACAGCGGCAAAAAAATAAATCCAGATGATGTTACCGATATCGAGCAGGGAAAGAAAGTTGCGTACGTTACTGACACAGTTTTATGCAGCGGCTGCTATAAAACGGCAGAAGATGTTGATCTATTGATTTGCGAAGCAACATACTCCTCAAAATTGGCTGACAAGGGTGAAGAATACGGCCACATGACTGCAAAGCAGGCAGGGCAGCTGGCAAACAAGTCAAACGCAAAGCAGCTGGCCCTGATACATTTCAGCGCGCGGTACAAGAACACGCAGGAGCTGGAAGAGGACGCAAGAAACGTTTTTGATAACGTAATCTGCGCAAAGGATTTCATGAAGATTGATTTGTGAATAGGTTTAGAAATATTTATATGTCAATATAATCTACTTCTGTTATGAATCGCGAAATGGCAGATTTGATGCTTGGAATGGCTGGCTCATCGGCAGGAGTTTATCTGGCTCACTTTTATTCAAACACACTGAAACCTATTTGGAGAGTGCACTCAATGACTGGCATTCCTTTGAGGGAGCTTGATGTTGAAAAAGCAAAAAATCTTGGCAAGTATACTTCTGCGTGGGGCAGCTTTGTAGATGATTTTTGGTATTCTCCTACTACATCTAGGGACTTTCCTTTGGATGTAAATCAAGCGATAAAAGAGAATCTTAATATGGAGGGGGTACCGATAACTGTTGATTTTGTCGGCGATGAAACAACGTCTCCGGTGTTTATATGGCAAAAACAGAGAGAAAGAATCCAAAGATTCTACCAAGAGCCCGCAGTTCAGGCATATTTGAGAAAAGTTTCAAAGGAAGCCACTCCAGGCGTCGCAAAAGATAGTATAGTAAGTCCACAAGTTCACGAACCCATCAAACAATTAGATGATTTAAGATTTGTCTCTTCTTAATTTTTCATAACACCACTGGACATCCTTGCCTAAACTATTTAAACCACTTCTTATATTTAGATTCTGAATAATAATGACCAACAAAACAAAAGGCTCCAATTCAGAAAGAGAACTGCTGCACATGTTCTGGGCAAAAGGGTTTGCAGCAATCAGAAGCGCAGGCTCCGGTTCCATGAAATACCCAGGACCCGACCTACTAGTTGGAAATCTTGTAAGGAGGATGTCTATAGAGTGCAAATCTTCAAAAACAAATAAAATCTATTTAAATGAGCACGATGTAAGCCAATTGAAAGAATTTTCAAAAGTTTTTGATGCCCACCCATGGTTTGCAGCCAAGTTCTTTAGAAAAGACTGGCTGTTTGTAAGTATTGAAGATATTGATAAAACTCCGACAGGCTATGTTATAGACGAAAAAAAAGCAGAATTAAAGGGAATATCATTTAACGAGCTTATATCATATGAAACAAATAAATAAAAATAAAGAAATTTAGCGCCTTTTCTTCATTGACCTTTCAATCGTAATCTCTTCCTTGATTACTTTGTCAACGACTCTTTCAATGTGCGACTCTATTCTTGCTATCCTGCGCTCCATCAAAACCATAATCCTTAAAGAATAAACGATAGCTGCCAAGGTTCCTATTATTATAGCAAGCGTCACGTCTGGCACTGTTAAAGTCTCAAGTCCGAAAGCCATCTAATCACCTCAATTTTTGCTAATGACTACCATTTTTTTGGTTATTTAAATATCTTTCGAAAATGGCGCAGAATACCTGTCAAAACCTTGTCTTGTCAAACTTTGTTTCCTTTATTTCCCAGCTGCCGTCTGACTTAATTAGGGAGAAATGAACGTTATCCTTATCAACTCTTTTTTCGCCCGTCGGGGGAAAGTAAACATTGATGTTTATGCCGGCATCGGCGGTCGCCTTGCCCCACCAGCCAAGCCTGATGTTCTCGGAGGTTATTTCAATTCCAGTCACCCCACCACCCCTTAGCTCATTCGCAAGATTGCTGAAATAGCCGTTTATAACTTTTGATATTTCCTCTTTTTCTTGCGCTGGATTGGGATAATATCCAAAGACTAGCAATAAAGCCAGAATGAATATAGAGCCGAACAATGCGTATTTTTTAATATTCATGGTTAAATTATAATTTTTGCTTGTTTAAATCTTTTTTGCCTTCCCGGGCTTTTTGCCCCTGTTCATCATCCACGCCTTCTTCGTTGTATATTGTGCTGGATTTTTTATCCTGGCGCAGAAAGAGTCAGGGCTGCAGACTCTTAATTCAGTGTAATAGTTCTGCTGGTTGACCAAAACAGCATTATTTTCCCGCTTGGGGCAGTTAGGCGGCGGAATCTTCTTCCTCTGCTGCTTATGGTACCTGACCTGCCCAACTAGATAGACTTCCTTCAAAGGCTCCCTGTTTTTGTCATTCCATTCTTTAAGTTTTTTCTCAATCATGTCATAATCCCAGCCGATGGAAGTAAAATAGTTTACCAGGACAAACAATGCTCTTTTTCTTCCGTCTTCCAGTCCATTTAAAATAGTCTTAATGCACGGCGGAAATAATTCTTCAGGCAGGGCAGATGCAGGGCCTTCAAACTCTTTTCCGGATTTTGATTCTGCTTCATCATCCCCTTTCACATGAAAATCGAGCGCCTCGACAAACAGCCTTTTTGCCTCTTCTCTCTCGGCATTTGTCCTGTCAAGAAATTTATGGGGGCTTATTTTAACTTTGTCAGGCAAAGCAAACTCCTTTTTGAACAGCAAAACTTTTTCTGGATTTAAAGGGATTGACACCAGCCCGGATTTTTCATGAAGTGAATAAGGCATCCTGTACAAATGCCTTGAAGATATCAGCAAAGTGTCCATCTGCAAAATTGATTCAGGATTAAATTTCCTCACTCCTCTTTCTTCGTACAGCACTTCACCTGCATTTTTGCCTGTTTTTTCAAGAACTTTTGAAATGTCTCCCTCAAGCTTCAAAATTGCATCTCCAAACTCCGGCAGTATCATGTGCTTGATGTAAAGCGCAATTTTTCTCGGGGCATCAGGAAATAAGTTTTTAATATCCTCATTTTTTATTCTTTCGGGAAACGCCTCATAAGGCACGCCGATGTGGAATCCTTTGTTGCCGGAAAATTTGCAGGAAATTGATTTTATTTTGTGGAATTTCAGCGCTTTAATGACCAAATCGGCGGCAATCTTAGAATAATCGAAAACTGTGCAGTCTATGTCTATTATCAGGTCCCAGCCAATCCTTAAATCATCCAGCTCCTGCCTTCGCATTGAAGAATCAAGCTGCAACGGGTCTTTCCACAATTCCTCTGAAGCGTGAAACGAGGTCGCGCCCTGCTTTGCCAGTTCAAGAATGTCGCTGGCATGCCTGAGCACATCCGGCCTCTTGCCAAACTGCTCATTAAAGCGCGCAGCAACTTCCCTGTCCCTTGAGTTGGAGATTATCTCTTCCTGTATGTCTGCTCTTTTGTAATGGCTCAGGGATACATTGATGGGAATCATAGCTTTGGGAATGTTTTTAGTTATTTAATCTTTGTTATAATCAATCGAGGTCGGCTCATATGACTTCAATTTCAGTTGAGATTTTAGATAATTATATATATTGATTGATTCAAAGAATAAAATATCGATTGGAAGGAATTTTTTAGATTAAATAAACTGAAAGTATTTGTTATTATACTGACATTCTTAATTGTGTTTTTTGTAAAAATCCCTGCGTTGTTTGATTACTGTAATTGGCGAGCTTGCCCAGATTATATTGGAACTGATATAATTTCCTTGTATCCTAGTTTTTATAGACCTGCTGGCTGTGGTTGGGGGCTCACTTACATTTGTTGGGAGGCTTCATGGATCATGCCAATGTTAGTATTTGATATTGTTGTCTGGACTAGTCTAAATTTGATTATTTTTTCAATAATTTATAGATTCAAAAAATAAATAATCTTTCTGCTCACCAGCCTCGACTTCCATCAACCACGTTGCACTCTAGCTTCATTCGTGGCGTACAACAGGAGCTCATTAAGTTGTTTGTATTTAATCAAAAAATTATTAATGATTAAACTTATTTGATAAATATGAACAAAGAAACAGAAGAATTCACCAATCACATCGAAAAAATAATTAATTCAAACATCATTGTAATAGTCGAAGGCAAGAAAGACAGGGCAGCATTGAACAAATTCGGCGTAACTAACATTGTAGAGCTGACCAAAAAGCCGCTGTTCCAGATTGTTGAGGAAGTCGCAAATTCAAGCGAAGAATGTATAATCCTGACAGATTTGGATAAAAAAGGAAAACAAATTTATGGTAAATTAAATTCTGATTTGCAAAGGCATGGCGTGAAAGTAAATAATAACTTCAGAAATTTTCTTTTCAAAAACACCAAATTAAGGCAGATAGAAGGAATGGATACTTACGTGAATTCTATCTGAAGTCAATTTTATGCCCGTTAATTAGGAGGTTTGTCGCTACAGCATCTCCGTGCCAAAGTGCAACTTCAACAAGCATGTCCGCTGCCCTGAATTGGGGAAGATTTCCTTCGTTCTTTGGGACAAAATAAGACTCAATCGGATATCCTATGCTGATTTCTTTGATTCCTTTTTTCACATTAATTACATTGCCGATTTTGTACTGAGTATACATATCCGAATGGTACGGGCATACTCCATTCGGGCATTTTATAAGGTAGCTTACGCGGTTGTTGAATTCGTTAAACTGAACCTTGTCGCCAACATTATAGGAATACTCCACCACAGCAGGTTTAAGTGGAATTTCTCTATAATAAAAATCATTATAAACTGTTTCTTCATAAACATAATTATTTGAGCTGTTTGCTTCCTTTACAGTGTAAATATTTTTGGTGTAAATATCTTCTACTACACCTTTAATATAGGGCTCTGCAGTTTTCTTCGTGCTTATTTCGGCAGCATTTGAATAATCCTTTCCTTTCTCTAATCTGACAAATATTGTTTCCCCTCTTTTGAAATCAGCCGTATCGGTTTTTATTGAGTCCAGCCTTATATTTGATATTTCATACCTTATAGTAATGTAATCTCCCCTGAATAAATCAGTTGGGTCATACGGGATGGGCTTCAAAAGAACTTTTTCGCCGAACCATACAGTAGACTGCTTAGACCCAATCATTCCAATAAGGAAAACCACCTGCAGCGCCACAATCAAATAAAACAATTTTCCTTTTTCCATTTTAGCCCGTGAACCTGTCAATTATCTTTCTTCTGTTTTTTTCCAGTACTATTGCCAAAACTATGAGCAGCACTCCGCCGACTATGAAAAATAAGTATCCGTTCAAAACATCCCACAAATATTCAATGTATCTTGAAAATATTGCAATGCCGAAGGCTATCATGCCAAGATTAACAAGGGTTTTTTCCCTTTTTGCATAGCCAAGATAAACGCTCCCCACTATGAGCAAAAATAAGATGATATTGAATGTAATTGGTATCATCCAGAAATTAATTTTTGAGAATAAGACAACAAGCGGGGTGAATACCAGCAAAAGCCCAAGATAAAGGACTTCATGAAACTCTGCACTGTCGCTTGTATCTCGGTATTTGAAGCTGATGAAAGTAAAAACAGCTGCAATTAAAGTTACTATTAAATAAATAATCCAGAATTTTGAGCTGAAAAGCACGCTTGTAACATTGGCCCCGGTGGAATATCCATAATTGTCTATTCTCCCAAACCACTTAAATGAAAACAGGTAAACGACCAGCATTATCAAAAAAGAGCCGATTAGGTGAAATGGATATCTCAGCATCCTTGTGCTGTCTTTTTTCTCGTGCAGGTTGCCGAGCATGTAGTATGCTACCCCGAGCGACAGGAATATCAGGAAAAACGCGTATGAAATGTTATAATACCTGTCCAGGAAGTTAAACCAATATGCCGTTTCCGAGCCGACGTAAACGCTTGCTGTCAGCAGGCTTAAGTACATTATTGGCTTCGACTGCGTAAGGTACGCAAATGCAACAATTCCCAGTGTCCAGTAAAGGAAAGCATTGGGCCAATGCGAGTTTATGTTGAAAATCTGCCCTATCAGGAAAATCCCGGCTCCAAAAACAATGGCGCCCAAAAATATTAGAGCGCCCCCGACATTCGGAAAATTCGTTTTGCTGAACTTCATAGTGTAGCCCACATAATAAGAAACAACCAGTGCAGCCAATATCGAAAACACTTTTACCAGCTTGGGTATGGTTGACCAGTTCAGCGCAAAGAATAAAACAATCCCAGCGCCTATCATCAGGGAGCCGAAAATGGCAATTATAGAAACAATATTGAAATGTTTTGCCTCAACAGCTTTTTGCGGTGATTTGTACAAAGAATAAATCTTCCTAAGCTGTTCTTTTGAAATAATGCCCATGCCAGCCCATTTTCTAGCTTCATCCAAAAGAAATTTATATTTTCCAACTTTGTCAGAGCTGTCTTCGACCGGCATAACACATGACTTATTTGATAACTATTTAAAGCTTTTTGAAAATTCCAAATCAATGAAACAATAGAGTTACATGCAGTTTTAACATCTTTCATAAGTTTTTTAAATCACGGATGGTTATATAATTGCTATGTCAATGAAAAACCAGTTTAAAACCGCGATTTTGTTAGCAGTGCTTACGGCCCTTTTCCTGTTCATAGGCAGCTTTTTCGGAAAATCAGGATTTTATTTCGCTCTTGTGTTCGTGGCAGTCATGAATTTCGGCTCCTACTGGTTTTCGCACAGGATCGTTCTGTGGATGTACCGGGCAAAGGAGGCAAAGAAAAGCGAGTATCCCAAATTGTACAAAATAGTCGGGGAAGTTGCAAGATTGAGCAGCCTTCCGATGCCTAAAGTTTATATTATTCCGACTGAAACTTCGAATGCATTCGCTACGGGCAGGAATAAAAATCATGCGGTCGTGGCGGTAACTGAAGGAATTTTAAAAATACTGAACGACGAAGAATTAAAGGCAGTTCTTGCCCACGAATTTGGCCACATCAGAAACCACGATATTTTAATCTCAACAATAGCGGGAACTATTGCCGGAGTTATTTCATACATCGGTGCAATGGCCAGATGGTCAGCAATCCTCGGCGGCAGGGACGATGACCGCGGCAATAATATCATCAGCCTTTTAATTCTTGGAATCCTTACTCCATTGATTGCAGCACTGATTCAGATGGCAATTTCAAGAAGCAGGGAATACCTGGCTGATGAAACCGGCGCAAATACAATTAAAAACGGAACACACCTTGCAGACGCCTTGGAAAAAATAGAAAAGAACGTGAATATCCATCCATTAAAATTCGGAACGACAGCAACTGCGCATCTGTTCATAACAAATCCGTTCAGAAACGCAAGCTTTTTGTCACTGTTCATGACGCATCCGGCAACTGCTGAAAGAACAAAAAGACTAAGGGCAATGAAATTTTAATTATTTTTCTCTATCTAAAGGCAAATATTTTAAACCAAAGAAAATTACAGCGCCCATGACCCTAAACGAAGATATAGCTACATTAACGGAAGAAGAGCGTAAAATCAAATTTCTATGGGAACAGGTTTTTCCATACATTGAAAAAGATAAAGGATTAATCTGGACGGATGAAATTAGAGAAAAATTAAGCAAATTGGAAAAAGAAAGTGAAAGAGTTTTACTAACTCTTAGGCATTTGAAATCTAACTATGAATTCTTCATAGAAAGATTCCAGGAAAATTCTAAAATTATTGCATTAATAGAAGAACTAATAGAGTACATTGAACATTTGCAAAGCGGAAAGCAATGGATTATAAAAATTCACTCCGATATTGAAAAATTAATCAGCGATTTGGATAATATTGGGAAAGAATACCTATTGTTTGAACATCAACTAAATGATAGGGTAAGGCTGCTTCTTAAGTTTTATCCCAATATTCCTTTTAGAAATATTATCTATGCAACTGGAGGTGGTAAAATTATAAATTGTATAGGCAAATTTAGCCCCATATTTGTTGACGTCGGAACTGGAGCTATTTTGAATAAATCTTGTGAAATAATGACTAACAGGCTAAGTGGGTGCTTGGCAGTTTTCATTTTTGGTTCCCAAGCAAATGCACTACTGCATATGAACCCAAAAGATAACCTTCCTTTTGAACGGCCATATCTAGATAATACTGTTAGATACATTATGGAATCTATAACCCCAGTTGGAAACCCTAAATCTTTTAATGTTGTAATCCTTGGAAATATGTATGGCAATGACCGATATAAAAAAAGATGGGAAGACTGGAAAGCTGTAGAAAATGAATTCAGGCAGCATGGTGTAGATAAAATAAAAATAGTTGAAATGCCTTTGGAGCATACCACCCTGTATCATTCAAATTTAGATCCTGATAATATATTTGTAATCGGAAGCGCAGCTTACATAGAAAAAAGCGGAGAGTTAAGAATTGTAAACAGAATACGCGTCTATAGGATACCAATCAGCCATAATAAGCAAGTGGATTTTGGTATCAGTAGGGCTTGAATCCATTTCTCTTTAATTTTAGTTAAATACTAAACTTTTCTGATTAAGTTCTAATCTTTCTTCTCCTTCCTCCTCCTTTCATGCATCTCATCTAATTCGTCCAGAACCTCTTTGTAAGTCCTATCCCTGTGCTCGTACTCTTCATCTACCTCTTCTTTGCTTTTCTTCTCTTTATTTGATTTTTTTATTTTCTCTTCTTTAACATCTTTTTTGTTTTTGTCGGGTTTTTCATCCTTTGATTCTTTCTCATTCTTTTCTTCCTTTAGTTTTCCTTTAGTTTCTTTTTTACCAGTATCAGGAGTTTTATTTTTTCTTTTTAGCCTGAAGTTGTGCACTTTGCCTGCAATCCCTACGCTAAGGAATACCGCTCCAAGCGCAAGAATAAATACTGTGTAAGTCCTTAACACCATAAGCAAAACAACGCTTATTATCGCCTTTATGTCAAGCGAAAAGCTGCCCTGCAGTATTGAAGAGAGTATTGGCGTAGTGTCAAATCCTACAAGCTTGCTGTATGCCGCTATGGCAGCATAAGGCAGCAATATCAGTATTCCCATGCTGAATGAAATTCCTGTCAAAATTACAAGGAAGTCGTGCAAATTTCCTGCCAATAAAAATAATACGGCCAGCAGTGCCAATAAGGCTATAAAATAATACATTTTATTTTTATTTAGGAAGTCAATTGCAGAGTAGTATTTATCCAAAGCTTGGACTTTTGGCAGCCCTAGCTTGTCCGGAATGGCAGTTCCAACTACACCAGAGAAAAATTCCTTGTCATTTATTTTTTCTGAATTATAGTCCTTGCATAAAGCGCCTATCTTGCTGAAATCAATCGATATAATGCCGCTGGATAATTGCCGCTGCAGCCCGGAAACATCCTTGCCGTCCAATGAGGAGCACACCAATGTAAGCTTGCTTACAATTTCTTTTTGGGATTCGGGGCTTGCATACTGAAAAATATCCTTGACGCCACCCTGGGCCATGCCGGACAAATTAAAAGAAGCTGCATAGAATATGCCTGCAACAAGCAGCAGAACAATCAGATTTTTTACAACCCAGGTTAAAAACTTTCTGAACATGATAATTTCAGCTTAAGAAACAGAATTTAAAGGTTTCTAAAATTTTGATAATCTTGTAAAACTAATATTCTTAGTATCATTAAAAACAATCTTGAAATATTCAAACACTCCAAAGGTTCCTATTATTACATCTTCTTCAAATGGGTCTTGCATAACTGCTATGGGAACATTATTTAGTATTTCTTCTTGTCTTTGTGCCTTTCCCTTAAAGATAATAGTAACCCTGCTCTCCCTTACCTTTCCCATGCCTCTGTAACCAACCATTTCTAATTCTGCGTTTTCGGTTTTTAATCCTAAATAATCTGCAACTGTTTTTGGAATTGTTGTCAAATCAGAGCCGGAATCAAGAATGGCACCAAATTCCAAGTATTTATCTTCATGTTTTAATATAATATCAACAATAGGCCTCTTTGTATACATACCATTCTCTAATTTGAATTTCTTGAATTTATAGCTCAATGTCATTTTAAGAACGAAGCCTAAGCAGTTTGTCTCTTATTTTTGTTATGAACGGCCTTGATTTTGGATAGCTATCCTTTACCTTTTTCAGCAAAGCATCCAATTTCATATCACTTTCCAAAACCTTATTGCCATCTATAGCAACCCATTTGCCGGAAAATTTGTCCATGTTGTTTTCCATAAACCATTCATAGTTCGTTGTCATATAAGTCAAAATAGATTACCTCATTTTAAACTTTTCTAAAATAATATTAATTTTCGATATGGAAAATAAGTAAAAGAAAAATAAATTAACTGCCTTTGCTTTTTAATTTTACTGGCTCAAACATGAGGACAATAGAAGGTTTTAGAGATACAGGACAGTGTTCAAGACCTTTTGGAATTTTTACACCCTCATTCTTATTTAGAATTATATCCCCCTTTCTAGTCTGAATTTTTATTTTTCCTTTCAGAACAATAAATAGCTCATCTTCATTTTTATGCTTGTGCCAATGATATTTTCCTTGAAATCTTGCAGCCCTAATTACAAAATCTCCTATCTTTTCAATATCCTTAGGTGCCCAAGACTTTTTCAGTTGTTTTGAAATTTTGTTTAGGTTGAATTTTTCGGGTTTCATATTCTCCTCAAGCTTTTATTTAAAGCTTCAACCAATTCCGGATTGTTCCTTTTCCAAGGTCGATCAGGGTGATGAAAACCTCCCACATTATTAAAATCTCTGTAAGTAAAAAAATTTACCTCCATCCCCAATACTTCCCTTATACCATCTCTATCTCTTGGCAAAGTTTGTAAAGCTCTATTTATTTTATTCCTAAGATTTTCATATTTTGGATATATTTCTTGTAAAAATAGCTCTGCCCGTTCTTGTCCGTACCTTGCATAAACACCCACAGAAGCGAAACTGGCCCCTGCTGCATCACAAACTGCTCTTGATAATGCAAAAGCATACGGGATTGCTACACTGCTAGCTTTGTACAGGCATTTGCCCCAAATTCCATCAGTTCCCAATTGATGCAGTCCGCCTGTTACTATTACACTGTCTTTCTTGCCGCTTATCCCAGAATCTGCATTGACAAAATAATGGTTAAAGTCTCCACCGTGATTTATTGAAATATCTATTTTTTCTCCCTTGTAAAAATTCTTTAATAGCATAATAAATTCTGTGTTCTATTACGTCTCTAAAGTCTGGCTGTACATCGCTTGCATGGGCAACTGAAATATAGATATCTCTTACTCTAAACCCGTCAGGCTTCCGAACTACACTGACATGAACTTTGCCGTCAGGCCTTAGGCTTGGAATGGAATTTGTTAATACAATCTCTTTCAAGGTTTGGTCGATGCTCTTGGCAATCGCCAATGACGGAAAAGTGCCGTCTATCCCAAATGGTTCTCTTATGTAATGCCCATAAACAACACAAGAATCTGCAAATTTATTCTGATGTGTTGTTCCATTCAAATTCGGAGATTGTGATTTTATTCCTTTTGTATCAACCACAATAAAATCCGGATTGAAATCTCCATGTAGAAAATATCCCGCATCTCGGAATACATTTGTAACGTCTTCAAAAATTATTTCTTCTAGTTCGCCTGCTTTTAAATCCGGCGCTGTGACCTGACCAGCAACATTGACTCTGACTGGAACTGGAGGTATGTTGATTGCATTTAGTGCAGAAACTTGAGCACTCAAATCTACTCTTAATTTTTCCAATCCGTAAGGCAACCCCGCCGCCATCACATACTCTCCTAATTGTGAGTCTGTGAGTTGTGGCACTTCTCCAGATTTAAAATTAAGCATAAAACCAGAATTTTTAGTGTGAGTAGCTGCTGCAATGCTGTCAACTAAATCCGCCACTAAACAAGTGCTTAATGTATCAGGGTGCCTTCCAATAAATTCCGATTCCGCAACTTCTATATGCCCCGGTGTCAATATTATGCTCATTTTATTATTACCTCCACACTTAATTTTTTAGATAATAGAAAAAATTTAGATGAACAATGAAACTTCAATCACATCATCATAAATATTATAGAATCAGAACTAGAAAACGTAAAATACAAATTAATTTTCTCTAAATTATTTATTTTTAACATTTAAGTGTTTTAATCTATTTCTATTTAAATTGTTTTGAAAGAATTATTCTTATAGGAATAATATCTTAATCTTTATATTCAGAATCAACAACATCCTTTATCTGCTTCGCTTTTGCAGGGCCGATTTTCTCAACTTTCTGCAGCTCTTCTGCGGAAGCGTTGACAATATTTTTTATTGTCTTGAAATGCTTCAGTAAAGGCTTTGATAATGTTAGGTTTATCCCAGGTAATGAACTGACAAAATACTCCTGCTGCTCTTTCAGCGTTGTCGGCTTTCTGTCAGCATGAACATTAAAATCCTTGGAAGTTTCTGCCTGCTCCCTGCGTGCAATTATCTGGAGCAGGGAGGCAGTCTCCTTGAAATTTTTTGTCTGTATTATTGGAATCCCGTACGAAACGGCAATTGTTGCCATCATTCCGAGGATTGAATTGTGATGCACATTGCGAACAGAGTAAATATCCTCAGAGCCTTCAATCACAATCACGGGCCTTTCAAAATTATTCTTCATATTTTTAATCTGCTCCAGTAATCTTCCGTCAATTATTGAATCAACAAAATCAGAAACCGTCTTGATTTCGACGCCGCATCTTGATGATAAAACATAATCCGCGTATTCCAGCCTTTCCAAATTAACCTGAATGTTTTCCTCAACCATCTCCTTTATGACGCCGCTTCCTTTCTCCCTGTAGTCGGCGAAAATTTTTATTTTATCTTCAGCGTATTTTGTTATTGAATTATCTTTTCTTTCATGAAGGCTTAAGTTTAGTTTTTTTCTTAAGCTAACCAAATTCATGTGCATTTTTTTCTCTTTATGGTGCGCAACCCACCTGTAAGACTCATCCCGCGTTCCCTTAGCTAATAAAATTATAACTCTCCCTTTCTCCTGCCGTCCGGTTCTGCCTCGCCTTTGTATGCTTCGGATAGCGCTCGGAATGGGCTCATAGAAAATCACCAAATCCACTTTCGGAATGTCAAGCCCCTCTTCCCCGATTGATGTTGCAACAAGAACGTTGAATAGCCCATTTCTAAAATCATCAAGCATCTGCTTCTGCTCTTTCTGGCTCATCCCGGTATCGATTTTTTTCTGCTGCCCGACGAAGAGATTAGCTTTTACATTATTTATTTTATTCAGCTTCTGCATGACATCAAGCGCATTGTCCCTGTATTGGTTGAAAATCATAATTTTGATGTTGGGATTTTTGCCCGCTTCATCATCAACAATATTCTGAAGCTCAATTAATTTTGGATGCTCAACACCTTCTTCATGAAGTATTCTTGCCTTTATCAGCGCAGACTTGAAATTTGAGTCAGCCATTATTCCCCTGATTGCTTTTGTCTGTGATGTGCTGGACTCAGAAACAAGCTTTTCAAAATATTTGTGCAGCGCGTTGATTCCCTGTGTTTCAAGCAGCTCGAGAGCATGATAAACTTTCATGATTTCAGCCAGAGTTGAAATGGCATTCCACATCGTAAAATCTTTTTCACCCTGTGAAATTCTGCTTCTTATTTCGCCTTGTAATTGCAGTAAGTCAGACTTCGAAACAAATTTCACATCAGCTTTTTTGAGAACTCCGCTTTTCTTAAGCCTCTCAAATCTTTCCCTTAAAAACGCCAATAAAAATTTCTGAATATCGATAAACACCCTTGGAAGCTCTACACTTACCCACTCTGTCTGAATCGCCTGAACATACGGCTTCACGTCAGGGTCTTCATCTGTCCTGACTTCAATGTCTTCAATGAAAAGATTTTTGCACACTTCCTGTATTTTTTCCATGTCGCTTCCCGGCGAGGCGGTCAGCGCAATTATTCTAGGGAAGCTTGAAAGCTTCATGAACTGCTTTGCAACAAACACGTAGGCATAATCCCCGACTGCGCGGTGAGCCTCATCAACGCCCAACAAGCACACTTCTCCAAGATTTATGCGGTTGCTGATGATGTCATTTTCTAAACCCTGCGGCGTTGAGAAAATAATCTTTGATTTCTTCCACAGCTCTCCTCTTTTTTCCGGTGAAACCATTCCGGTGAAAATGGACATTTCTTTTTCATCAATCTCAAAATGCTCTTTGAACACACTGAAATACTGGTCAATCAGCGGCTTGGTCGGCCCGATAAACAGTATTTTTGAATTTGGGAACTGCTTCAGCCTCTGGGCCGAAAGCATCAGAAAAATATTTGTCTTCCCCATCCCTGTCGGCAGCACTACGAGCGTATTTTTTTCTGCAGCCGTGTTAAGGATGGTCTCCTGGTACAGCCTTGGCTCAAAATTCTTAATCATAGCCATCAGAGAGTATTTTTGGGTTTAAATAGGTTGTTGAAAAGAATAAGGCCATACAACTCTCTTCATTTCTCGGCATTCACTCTCAAATCAGCTTTCTTTATTCCGGTTGAAGGCCAGTAGGAAGTTATTTTTGTGTCATCTTTCATAACAAACTCCGCTTTAATCGGCTGCTTGTCGCCGTGCCTGTATTTGACTGTCGGAAACGGCCCCTGGATGTCAATGCCGGCAAAATACATCGTGGCGTTCCTGAATCTGAAATTAATTATGACCCTATCATTTATTCTTGCCATGAGGCTGTTGGGGTAAAATCCAAAATCATCGGATTCAACATCAAATTCCTCAACTCCCGGCTGCGAAGCGCTGGCTTTTGAAGCAATATTAGATTCAACATTTATTGAAATTGTTTTTATGACTCTCGGAGTCAGTGAAGAATGGTTGCTCATGACTAATTCCGCCGCTATTAAGTGCCTTCCTGAAGAAACATTCCAGAAAGTAAAATTATTATAAGCGCCGATTTTCCTGTCGCTGTCAAGCCACACGTGGAAATGCCCTTCCCCGTCTTTGACAGTGTTTCCGGCGGGCACGGTCTTGAAATTATCAGCATATACCCTTATATTAACAGTTGAATTTTTTATCAGCTGGTTTTCTCTTGGAGACAATATGCTTATGGATGGGGGCATCATTGTTTCATTGTTTTCTATCTCCACGCTTGTTGTCCTGATGTAGGATTCTCCTGCAGCACCTGCTGGGCTTTTGGAATCCTTTATTGCAATTTCATTCGTGCAGGACGCCAAAATTAGGATTACCAGCAGAAAACATATTTTTTTCATCTTAATACAGCCTGTCGTGCAAAATACCCTTGCTGTGCAGCTGATAGCTCAAGACAGCGCCTGCAATATACAAAACGGCCGCAATTATTCTGTTGCCATATTGCATCCCTATGAGATACCCTATTAAAAATCCTGCAACTATAATATAAAATGGAAAAATAATGTTTGCTCTTCTTTGGTACAAAAGCCTGCCTGCAAAATACCCTGACACAAAAACCAGTGCATACCCGACAATTGCGCTCGTCACAAGCAGGGCAAGGACCAATCCTATCGCTGCAATTAGCAAAAAGAAAAACTCCATCCAGCTCTTTTCGACTTCGAACATTTACGGCCCCCTCCACACTTTTCTTTCAAAGCTTACATAATACCAAATCCACAAAATTACGCCGACCAAAAGCGACAGCACGACCGCAAAGAACACTGGAATGTCAACAATCATTAAAATTGTCGCAACAATCATGGCCGGCATCACAAAAGCATAAATCATCCTGCTTCCGAAAAATATTTTTCCGCCGTCCAAAACAGGAATCGGAAGCATGTTTGTTATATTGTAAATTATGTTGAACATGATTGCCTTCTGCAGCAATGGGTTTGGGTTTATTGCATACAAAATTTTTAATAAAATAATCAGCATCAGCGTGAATAGCGGCCCTGCAAGCGCAACCATGGACTGTCCAATGATATTTATTCCATACCTGAAAAATCCAAGCCTGTGCCCGGCTAAGTGATGCAGCATAAAGGTGCCCGGGATTATAAGCCAGAATTTTCCGTTGGTGACAAAAGCAAGTATCAGCCCCAAAACAACTCCAAAAGACCACATCTTGAATTCTATTTTATACCCGATTGCAAGCCCCCAGATTCTCTGGCCCGCATCGTGGACCAGGATTGACAGCGCAACAATCAAAACAGAGTTGAACAGGTTGAATAATCCTGCTGTTAGGTCAAACTGGCCTTCGCCCCATTCCCTGAAAGAAATAATGAATGCAATTGCTAAAATTGCTATCACATATCCCCTGACTTCATACTTCGTGAATGTGTAATACTTTTTTAGCTTGTCTATCAAATCGACTAATTCTGCCATAGTACTGTTTTTAGAAATGGATTATTTAAAGATATCGAAATGCGGGACATTTCGATTCTTTAAATTAGAAAACCTTTGGTTTTCTTTATTTAAGTTTATTGTTTTTATCCAATAGAATAGCTGTAGCTTAAATTAATTCCCTCATTCTTTTTAACCAGCTCAAGGACATCATCAACGTGCCCTGCGCCGAGAATTGCAAGAATTTTTTTATCCGGATTGGAATTTATCAAATTTCTCAAGTTTCCCGCAATCACGGAATTTCTTTCCTCAATCAAAACATTATGCACATTTGGATATCTTTCCTTCAATTTTAAGGTTAATTTCCTGATGATCTTTTTCTCCGGCACAGTCCTTAGGTCAAAATCAATCCTTTCCCCCTTAGTAAATATTGATTTCAAAATGTCAGCCGCAAAATTCCATTTTTCTTTCCATGTCAAAGTTTTAGACAATCTTTTAAGTGTTATTTCAATATCCTGGTCAACCAGCGCAATTTTAATATTGTTTTTCTTCGCAATCTGAACCGCCTGCTTCATCTCCGAGCCGGGTGCAACCCCTACAAGTTTTCCGAGCTTTTTTTCTGCCCAAGCTCCAATCAGCGAAAAAACAAAACCCTTTACTCCAATCTGCCTGATAGCCCTCAGCTGAATCTTTCTGGGGCCCTTGCTCATCAATGCAGGCAGCCTTTTACTATCCAGTTCAATAGCTATAATATCCGGCTTTTCTTCCTCTATATGCTTCTTGACTTCATCCATGCTCTGCTTTGCTATGTGAGAAGTTCCTAAGATTATGAGGTTCCTGTATTTCATGAGCCACTGGGAAATAACATATTATATTAAGGCTTTCCGCCATTTTTCAAAACATTTAAATACTACTTCGCAGATAAAACACTTTAAAGCCAGATGATTTTTAAATAAAATAAAGGTGATTTCAATGCTAAAGATGAAAAAGATAAGCGAAACTTACGATATGAGGGTATTTACGGACAACGGCGAGTACTTTGGCGATGTTGAAGAGTCAATTCTGACCCAAAACAAGGTATTCGGCTGGAGAGTAAGGGCAACAAAGAACTCATTCCTAAACAAAGTTCTGGGCTCGGCAAAAGGAGTAATCGTTCCTCACCAACTGGTTAAGTCCATTGGGGACATTATGATTATCAGCAAGGCAGCTGTTCCTTCCTATAACGAAGGCTCCGAGTCAAAGGAAAAAGCTGAAGAATAAAATTTCTTATATTTTTATTCTAACCAATAAATTCATAAATCTTGGGGTTAGCTATAAGTAAAATGGGATGGTTCTCTAAAAGAACGTATTCGGATCAGGTTTTGGCCAACGACATTCCGGATTTTATTGATATTTTGGAAGAAGCAGGCGGCGAATGCCAGAAAGGGCACTACGCAAAAGCATCTTCACTGATTAAGCTACTTTTGAGTTATGTCAAGGAATATATAGGCACTCCCGGACTTTCTAAAGGGATACCAAAACAACTTAATGATAATATTTACGAACCGCTTTTGCTATTATCACTGGAACTTGAGAAAAGTAATTATTTTGATTTGAAATTGCTCAAGTCAATTAAAAAAAATTTTAAAAGATTGAGGAGGGTGCTTTAGCCTAATAGCTCATAACCCTTGAATTGCAGTAAGGGCAGTTCTTCGGGATTCTTGTTTCTGGGTCTATCTTGAACTTGTACCCGCACGAGGTGCATTTGTGCGCCATTTTGCTGGATTTCGGCTCTTCAGAGCGCGTTATCTTTATTTGGTGGGTTGATGATGAATTTTGCATTTGAGCTGCTTGTTTTTTATTAATCGCTTCCTGCTCAATTTCCTTGTGGATTTTCTTGTTCTTGATGCAGTCAGGGCACACCATTTTGCCAATATCCAAATCCATCTTCAGCGATGAAGCAGGCACTTTGTTGCTGCACCCCTTGCATGGAACCATCGCATCATACATAATTATCAGTCCCCCTTCATCCTGAAAGCTTCTGACATTATCCTCGCAGTGCTTCCCTTGACATTTAGATTGCCAGAGCCGCAGTACGGGCACGTCGAAACCACCAAATGCCTTGACCTCTTGAAATTGTACTTGCAGTCCTTGCAGAAATACTCTTTCATTGGAGATTCTTCCAGTTTTTGAGGCGTTGGTTTTGCAGTTTCTTTCGGAGCAGTGTTTGGTGAAACTTTTCTTTCAAGGCAGTTCCTGCATGCCAGATTCTTGCCGTTCGGGCCCATCCTCATCATGTTCATAGGATGCTCGTTCCCGCACTTGTAGCACTTGATTTTCACATCAGTATTTTTTTCAATAATAATCACCTTTATTTAAATATGGAAAAATTTTGATTAAGTTAATATTTAAATTTTGTGATTGAATTTGCATTTTGTTGTTATGCCATAATGAAAAACTTTAAGATTAGGAAGAAAACCCAACATTTATTCATACGGCTGTGGTGCAGTGGTTAACATTCGAGCTTCCCAAGATTAATAATCGGCATTAGCTTGAGACGCGGGTTCGACTCCCGCCAGCCGTATTTCAAAAAATAGAATAAACTTTATAAATGAGTTTAATTTCCAAAAGCGCATGGGAAGAAAAGACAAGCCTAAGAGAATAAGCGCAAAAAAGGAAAGGTACCTGAAGTTCAGGAAAGAGAAGCCTACTAACCTTACTATCGCACCTCCCGACCTGTCGGAAGATCAGGTAAAGGACAGAAGATTTGATGAGCAGCACATAAACGACTTCTGGCGCCATTACAGAAGGCCCCCTGAAAGGTTTGTGAACGAGAGAAAAGCCAAAAGCAAGAGATGATTCCGGTTTCTTAATTAGAAAGTTATTTATATCCAAATGCAGGAGTCAGGCATATGGTATGGGGTTTCTTTCACGAGCTGGGCAGGAAAATAATACACATGACTATCCTGATAATTCTTGCGCTCTATTTCTTCATTGAGAACACGCACGGAAAGCAGGTTGCTTTGATTTTCCTTGTCGGGCTGCTGATAATTTTCCTGGTTTTGGAATACTTCAGGATTGATCTTGGATGGAAAATTCCCTTCTTCTCGCTGTTCATAAGGGCGAAAGAGGAGCACAGGATGTACGGCGTTGTTTACTTCCTTTCGGCCAGCATAATCTCGCTTGCGGTATTCGACAAAAAGATAGCCCTGGCTGCGCTTTTGATGACAACTTTCGGCGACATGGTTGCTGCTGTTGTCGGCAAAAGGTACGGCGCAACTTTGATTTATAGAAACAAGACCTGGGCGGGGTTTCTGGGGGAGCTGGCAATCAACCTGGTTGTTGGATTCCTGGTCCTTGACAGCATTTACATAATTCTTGGAATGGCATTTGTCGCAACAATCGTGGAAACGATGGTTGACGAACTGGATGATAACCTGATGATACCTATCTTTTCCGGCTTTGTTGGTCAGACTATTCTGTTTAGTTTGTAAAAACATAAATACATTTAATTAGGATATTTTAGCAATCAATTCTTTTTCATCAATCGAATCTACCATCTCAAACATCGACTTCAGCCCGGTTTTCAGTGACGATTCATCGCAGATTTTATGGTGCGTGTAGGGGTAAATCATCCACTTCTTGTCCAGTTGCGAAAGCGGGTTCACAAATATAACGCTCAGGAACTTGAATTCAATCAATCTCCTCCAATTTTTTATCAGGCTGTCAAGATTCTCGCTTGAATTCAGTGTTACAATGCAGAAATGCGAATCACTTTTTAATTTAGGAATTATCAAATCCAAATTATTTATGCTTGGAGAAATTATAAAAAATTGCTCCTTATCCTTGAATTTGACGTACAAGTCAAATCCATCCTTGTTTTTTTCAATATTTTCTATTTTCCTGGCAATAACATCCTTGTTTTTCACAAAGCTTGCCGTCCATTCCACGAGATAAGAATGTGCGCTTTCCATTCCCAAAACTTCATTAGCCGTATTTATAAAATTTGCTGTTAAGCTGCCTTATAATGGGAATTTCGATACTGCGATGCAAAAGCAGCCAAAGCTCCCAATCCGCCAACTGCAGCCAAAGCCGGAGCACTCGCTGCAATTCCAATAGCGCAGGCAGTTGCTCCCACTATTCCAGCCAAACCGGTATATTGAGTATTGGGTGGGGTACGCGGCGCATTGCTGGAACCGCTGTCGTGAGTTTTGCTATGGGGATTTTTCTTTTTTCCAAATTTTTTGATGATACCATCCAGTTGACTCGGAGATGCACTCTTCAACGGTTCCAACAACGTTTGTAATTGCTTTGGTTCATAATTTCCAGAATTTAAATATGCGTCTGCTGCTTCTTTAGCTTTGCCTGTAAGCCTCTTATAAACATTCATTACATCATCAAATTCTGGCTGTGTTTTCTCTTCACTCATTTTCAATCACTCACCTAAAGGCAAAGAAAGAGTATTTAAAAATTTAATTGAGCTATGGAATCACCTTAATGGCCTTTCATAAGTATAATAGCTATAAGCTCTGAATACAATCGGAAGAGATGATATTGCTAATACCGTAATAGCCAACAAAATATATTGCCAGTAACTTGCTTCTGTGTCATACTGTGCAGCCGAAATTAACACTATTGAAATGAATAATCCAAAGATAGGCGCAATGACAGCGCTTAATGTTCCGCTTACTCCATTTACAGGATAATTCTTGAGAAATACAGTTTCAATGGATTTTAATCTATTGCTGTAACAAGCAGAATGGTAAGACATTACAAGAAAAACATACAATGCAGTTACTAAATCTTTGTCTGATTTTATGGGCTTCTTGCAAGAATGACAAATTACCTGCGGCTTATTCATATTATTTAATCATTCTCCACTCTTGGAGCCAATATAAAAGAAAGCATCACTTTGTCGATTACTTTATACTCTAACTTCAAAGGGTAATCCTTGTTGAACTGGATGGTAACTTCATCGCTCAGCTTGGAGCCGTTAATCATTTTCTTCAGGTACTCAATACTGTACTTTGCTTTTATTTTTTCAGTGGAATTTGTATCAACTTTTGTTGAATCATCTTCCTTAATCTCTATCTTGGCCTGATTCAAGTCGCCTTCTGCCAGCAAAGTGAATTTTTTTGGCTCTGCAATGAACGCCACGGATTCACCAACAACATCCACATCTGCAATTGCCTCATTAAGAATGCTCGAAGTAGTTTTTATCGTAACAGGAAATTTCAAATCAGGAACTTTTTGCTCTTTCTCTTCCAGCTCAATAATCGGAAGGTTAAATGTTCTTGTTGTGTTGCTTCTCAACTCAATCTTTAATCTGTTGTCAGCATCAAGCTCAAGAGTCAGCATGTCCTTTGGGGACGCCCTTCTTAAAATCTGCTTGAAATTGCCAAGATTTATAGCCATCTCTGTGTCTTTCTTGACATCGTATTCTGTGAAAGCGCTGCTCAGAAGCTTGAAAACAACCATTGCAACATTGGCCGGGTCCATTGCTACCAGCTCAATAGCATCCTGGCTGACTTTGAATCTTGCTTCGTTGACCAAATCAGAGATTATAGCTATGCTCTCTTTCAGATAGCCCGGCTCTGCTAATGTAAGTCTCATTTTAATGAACAACCCCCAGCTTAAGTTATCGAGTTCTATTTATATATTTTTGCGTTTTAATTGAACTGAGAAATTACAATCTAATCCTTTCCCCGTCACCCATGACATGAACGCTTTCCCCTATCCTGTATCCCATTTCTATTGCCAAACTCGCCAAAGCTGAAGTCATTCCCCTTTCCCCGTGCGCCGGAATGATATGCTCTGGCTTTACAAGATTAATTAATTCCCTTAAATCCTCGCGTGCAGCATGGCCGCTCTGGTGGACATCCCTGAAAATCCTGACATTTGCGTTTCTTAATTTTTCTTCAAGCAGCTTCCTGTTCTCTATATTTGTAGGGGTTGGAATTGTCCTGCAGGAAAATATCACGTGGTCTTCCGGCAAAAACTTGAACTTGAATTCGTTGCCCATCATCTTCGAAAGGGTTGATTTTGGCTCGCCCTGGTGACCTGTGACAACCATCAAGTATTTTCCCCTCTCATTCGCGATTTTCTTTAATTTTCTTCTAATCTGGCTGCTGTACTTCACAATCTCAACCTTGTCCGTGAACTTTGCAATGCCTGTGTCTTCGGCCGCTTTCACGTATTTTGCCATCGAGCGCCCCATGAAAACAATTTTTCTGTTCATCTTCCGCCCGAACTCAACAATTGAATTTAATCTGGCAATGTGTGAGGAAAAAGTTGTCACGACAACGTGCTTGTTTTTTGAGTCAATGCCAAGCATAACCTCTTTCAGCATTTCTTTTGCAACAGCTTCGGAAGGCATTTTTCTTGCGTCTCCCGCATAAGTCGAATCGCATATCAACGCAAGCACTTTTTTATTTCCAAGCTCCTCCAATCTTTTGAAATTTGGTTTTTTTCCAAGTGTTGGAGTTAAATCAAGCTTGAAGTCATTTGCGTACAAAATTATCCCCTCATCGGTGTGCAGCGCAATCATCACGGTCTGCGGCGTTGAATGTGTCATGTGGATAAATTCAATTTTCACGTTTTTGGAAGCGTTGAAGCTGGAATTTGCGGACATACTTTTTATCTTGTTGCTGAACTTGATTTTATTGTCCAGAATTATGCTGCTCAAAACTGCCGAAGTAAAAGGCGTGCACATCACGGGAGCCTTGAAACTATTTGCTAGATAAGGAATTGCGCCTATGTGGTCAAGGTGCGCATGCGTCGGCAGAATCATCTTCACTTTATCTTTCCAGTCGCTTATTGCAGATATATCAGGCACAGCCCCGGCATTAATCAGCTCTTTTGAATTAACGCTCACTATATCCTCATCCTGAGTGTACTTGATATAATTCTCAAGATGTATCCCTAAATCAAAGATGTAAACTTCATCTCCTATTCTAACAGCAGTGGAGTTCTTTCCGACTTCATTATAGCCGCCAACAGCGCAGATTTCAACCATTTTAATTTAGAAAATCAGAATAGGATATAAAAAGGTTTGTGGGAAAAATCTATAAATCTTAATTAACCTAGCCTGTTGTTGAGAAATGCTATTATTATAAATAAAATTATTAATAATATGACGAACAAAATAATAGGTGCAATACCTCTTTTAGTCTTCAATTTTATCACTCTCCTTAGTAGAATATTTATTAACTAGGAAGAACACTATAAGAACTAAAATAGTGATAATCCCATTTCTTAAAGAGGTAGGAGTTGAATTTTGTATCAACTTCATAATATAATCAGCTATAAAATTTATCAATAACAATATAGTTAAAGATATAGTGCCCCATACACCAATATTAAATGATTTATGGAAGACATTTACAGCAAGATTTTTTGCTTTTGTATTGGTTTTAGTAAATCTAAAAGCTATTGCAAATAAAGAGATTACAAATAGTAGAGCAATAAAAGTAAAAATTAATTGAATAGTATCAGTTCCCAAATAATTTCCTAAAAATGTACCAGTGATTTGAGTTTTATTAATTATAAAAAAGAGCAAGGGAATAAATCCTATATTCAAAATTATTTTTGTTTTTAGGTAATCTTCTTTTTTTAATCTAAGGTATTCCATAAACAAGAGTTTAATTTAAAAGTTTATAAAATTATTGCTAATTATCAAGAAAATAAAGTGCGGGGAGCAGGATTCGAACCTGCGAAGGCACTAAGCCAATAGATGGCTCATAAGTACTTCATCAGCTTTTGGCTTCGTTACTTTTCCAAACTTGAGTGTGGATGTTTAGCGCCCTGAACGCCGAACACTATCCCGTTTGGCCGCTCCGGCATCCCCGCATAGCTTTTAGAATAAGAATTTCATTTAAAAACGTTACTGAAAATCAATCCCGTACCTTACGTTTTTTGGATTCAAACACGGTTTTTCTTGATGAAAAACCTATTCGCAAAACTTTTTTCCACACGTTGTATGGGAAAAAGTTCTGCACTCAGTTTTCATCCACGTTGCGTATGACGGCAAATTGACTGGAGAGGAAAAATCAGTTACGTAGTTCTGATTTTTCCTTTCGGAATAAGGTTTTCACCAAGAAAACCTGTGTTTGCCGTCATTAATGAAAAATAATCTGCAAACAAAATAACAAGAAAAATCTTTTAAGTAAAGCTTTTCAGTTTGCTTTCAATAGCATTCAGTTCAGACTGCAGCTTGTCAAGTTCAGTTCTTTCTTTCTTAGGTACTTTCTCGGCTTTTTCCTCTTTCTTCTTAGGCTCGGCTTTTTTCTGCTTTGGAGCGTGATGTTTTGGGACCATTCCTCTCAGGCTGGTCTGCGGAAGCTTGGCTTTCAACACCCCCATCAATTTATTGGTATCCCTCATGAGAATTCTCAGCCTTTGTATTTTCTCCATCTTTTCATGCCTTAAATGCTTAAAGCTCTCAAATTTCTGCAGCAGTTCAAGCACTTCCTTTAAAGTTTCAAGAATATGCCTCCTGACTTCGCCGGGCTCTCTTATCTCTACAAAAAACAGTTCAGATTTCTGTTCTTTCATATTTTTTACCATGATTGCCCGGGCTCAAAAATCATCTTGTCGATGTTCTCAATCTTTTTCTCAATCTCATCTATGGTGCTGTTCCACATTGACACTTCTGCATCTTCCTGGTTTCGGAGGTCATGTATGCTATTTAATGTTCCCCTTATCTCTCCAAGCTTTCCCTTTACCATATCCAATACATCCAAAATTTCCTTGTAGTCATCAACCTTGACAAAAACAGGCGCTCCGCTTCTTTCTTCCCTCATTTTGTTCACCCTTTGAATAAAGTTTTGTCAATAAAAATCAGTTTTTTCTGCAAATCATCAAGAGATGACTTAAACTTGTCAAATGACTTATCCTTCTCGTGTTTTAGGACCTCAAGCTTCATCAGGTCATCATCAGATTTTCTCAGGCCATTCTTTATCACATTAATATTATCAAGCGCAATTTTAAACTTATCAACTCTTACGTATAAAGACCCTCCGCTTTGTATAACCCTTCCAGCCACCCTGTGCTTTATTTGGTGTGTGGGTTGAATTGACTGGGCATTCTGCTGGGAATTGTCTGCCGCACCGGCGTCAGAACCCTGCATCTGGGGAGATTGATTGAACTCGTGGATTGGCGGCTCGGGCATTTGGGGAGCCTGGCTAAAAGCAGGAACCATTTTTTGGGCTTGCGGCATATTCATATTTGGGGTAGGCTCCTTGTCTAAATCCTCCAAATCCGGAAATTCCGGCATATCTTCTTCTTTTCCCATATCCGGAAATTTATCATATTCAGGAAAATCAAACTTGAAATCGCCCTCCTTTGGAGCGCTTATCTGCGGAAATTCCGGCAGATTGGCATCTTTGTCATCTTCAAAGCCTTCCAGCGGTGGAGGCGCCGGCGGCAAATCCAGCTCCGCTTCATTTCCCTGCTTGCTACCTCTTTTTAAGAACTTAAAAAACCCCACATTACCACCTACTGCCCAAACATTGTACTTTGTATTAAAACTTTTGTTAGCATTATTAAATAGTAATGCCTTTTCCAGAACACCATAAAAATTAAATAAGAATTACGAACAAAGTTAAAAAATGAGGATTATTTTGGTTGCCATATTATTTTTAGTACTATTAACCGGCATATCAGCTGCAGAAACAAATGACTGCAACTACAAAATTGAAATTTTGCTCAACAGCTCCATCTATGCTCCTTCTGATTTTGCGTGGAAAATGAAAGCAACCAAGATTTCAGGGGTTTCCACGAACATAACTTCTGCCGCAAAGATAGAAGACTCAGGCGGAAAAATAATCAAAACATACAGGCCATGGGCTTCAGACCCCATTTCAAAGCAGAAAACCTCAGGGGAATATTCTCCAAATTTGAAGGAAGGCCAGTATAAGCTAACATCTGAAATAAGCGTTGACTGCAATGACATTGATAAGTCAAATAATATAGACTCAGAAAATTTTGAAGTTGTCAGTGCGTTAAATGAAAATAAAATAGATTTAAAAAATACCATTGGTGAGTTGAACCAACAGCAAGATGCAAAAGGGAAGATTCTGATAGCTCAAAATCAGCTGGAATCTTCTGTTCCGGTGGAAAATACTCCAGAAGAAAATAAGTCAATAATTCAAACTATGGAAAATAAAGTGGATGTAAAAAATAACAGCGATGAAGTTAATCCTACACAAAAGCCGATAGAATACAGTAATGAAATCACCTTATTAAGCACCGATGGAGAAAGTGCCCGGCAGGATTCCTCAAAACAAGAATTAGCTTATGAGTCAAGCAACGAAAAATCAAAAGAGATTGTCTTATATGCGCTTCTGGGATTTTCGGTTTTATTGAATATTATTCTTATTTGGAAAAGATAATTCAGATAAACAGCTTAATCATAAAATAACTAAACCCGCCGATAATTGCTGAAACCGGGATAGTCAAAACCCACGCCCAGGCAATCTTTCTTGTTATCTGCCATCTTACTCCGGAAGATCTCTTGACGGAGCCGACTCCCATTATTGAGCCGCTTATTACGTGGGTTGTGCTTACCGGTATCCCTAAATTGGCAGTAGTCAGTAAAACCAAAGCGCCTGAAGTTTCAGCCGAAAATCCGTGGAAAGGGGTAAGCTTTGTTATCTTTGTGCCCATGGTCTTTATGATTTTCCAGCCCCCGAAATAAGTTCCCAGCGCTATCGAGGCGTGGCTTATGAGAATCACCCATCTCGGAACATAAAAAGAGTCAAGGTAGCCGGTTGTGAAAAGCAATAAGGCAATAATCCCCATTGTTTTCTGCGCGTCATTTGTCCCATGGCCTAGGCTGTACAAACTTGATGAAACGAGCTGCAATTTCCTGAAATAATTATTTACTTTGGCCGGCTTTTTTTCCCTGAAAGCCCACATCATAATTATTGAAAAGGATATTGCCCCTATAAATCCGAGTATAGGCGCCACAAAAATGAATATTACAACTTTCACAAGCCCCGGCAAAATTATAGAATGAAAGCCGGAAGAAACGATGCCAACTCCGATTAAACCCCCTATCAAGGCATGGCTGCTTGATGACGGCAGCCCGTAGTGCCATGTTATTAAATTCCATATTATTGCGCCGATGAGCGCTCCGAGAATCACGTAGATATCCACTATTTTTGGGTCAATGATTCCCTTGGCTATTGTGGTGGCGACTGCGACGCTGAAGATAAACGCCCCGATGAAATTTCCGAAAGCAGCCATCAGCACGGCGTTTCTCGGGCTTAAAACATTTGTAGCAACAACAGTTGCAATAGAATTCGCGGAATCATGGAAGCCGTTGACAAAGTCGAATATCAGGGCGATTGCAATAACTATGATCACAAAAGTTAAGTCAGGCATGCTTTATCACTATGCTTTCAATTACATTGGCCACATCCTCGCATTTGTCTGTGACGCCTTCCAAAAGCTCATACACCTCTTTGTATTTTATAATGTCAATGGGATTCTTGAAAAAATGGAACAGCTCCGATAATGCATTGTAATACACCTCATCCGCTTCATTTTCCAAACTGTGTATTTTGACATAATGCTCCTTGACATGCTTTAACTTCTTCAGGTCAGCAACGGCCTTGTTTAATTCTTCAACAGACTGATGTGTAACGCTGACAAGCTTGATTATGTGGTTGTCTATCCTTTCTATTCCCAAAATCACGAATCTTAATGTCGCCGTGTCGATTAAGTCCACCACATCATCCAAAAGAACGGTCATCCTGTGTATGTCTTCTTTATCAATTGGCGTTATAAAAGTGGTATCTAATTTTTCCATTATCTCGTGAGCTATCTCATCACCCTTTCTCTCGATGGACTTCATAGAATTGGACTTGGATTTTCTTTCGCTTCTGCTGGACTTCTCATAATCTCTGACAAATTCCTTTAGCTCTTCCGCAGCTTTCAGCGCGTTCTCGGACTGCTTTGCCAGCAGCTCAAAGAATTTTTCCTCTTTTGGAACAAGCCAATTCATTATTCTTTTCATTGCCCTGACTTTTGATATTAGCTATAAATAGGTTTCTATGTGATTTTAGCACTATAAATTAATACCTTCTAGGGTGGGTGGAGGGCATTTTGTTCTGAATCAGGTGCGTTCTGCTGGTTCCCTCCCTGAGTAAAATAACCATATTAATATTAAACTCTCTTCTTGCAAACATTTTTAAACGTCTTTATTTTCTTAAAAGCCATGGCAGAACAGGAGAAGCAGGGGCAGCATGCTCACATAAGGTGCAGGACTATTATTGAAGTTCTCGGCAAGCCAAAAGAGCACGTGGAACAGGCCATAAAAGACTACGTTGAGCACATAAAAAAAGATTCTGAGCTGGTTGTACTGAGCGAGGATTATTCTGAGCCAAAAGAGCAGGGCAAGCTATGGAGCCAGTTCGTGGAGCTGGATTTGGTGATAAAAGGCACTTTTAAGCTCATCAGCTTCTGCTTTGAGTATATGCCTTCCTCAATGGAAGTGATGAAGCCGGAGCATCTTATTTTGACCAACAATGAGCTGGCAAGCTTCCTGAATGATTTGCAGGCAAGGCTTCACGATGTTGACATGATTGTAAAGAAACAGAAGGCAGAGAATGACTTTATCAAGAGCAATCTGAATGCAGTCGTCCATAACCTGATAGTCATATGCCTTAAAGTAAGCAGGCTGACGCTTGAGCAGCTCTCGCAGGTGACTGGAATAGAGCAGAAAGAGCTTGAAGCTTATGTTGAGAAGCTCATGAAAGAAAACAAGATTAAAAAAGAAGACGGGCAGTATACCTTGGCGTGAATTCTAAATCACCATATAACTATTTAAACCATCCGTATCACAATCTATTTAAATCAAAATAAACTAATCATTCTCATGGCAGACCTGAAAAAAGCAAGCGCGAAAAGCAAGGTGGAGGCAGTTTTGTTTTCTGTAGGCCATAAAATAACCGTTGATGAAATATGCAAATTATGCCGCTCAAGGAAAGAGGAGGTGCTGGAAGCCCTTCAGGAGCTTAGGGCAGAGTATGATTCAAAGCAGTCCAGCCTGATGCTTATTGAAGATGGGGATTCATGGAAATTTGCCGTAAGGGACCATTTAATCTCGGTTGTCAGAAAAATTGTCACGGAAACAGAGCTTACGAGAAGTGTCATGGAAACTTTGGCAGTCATCGCATTCAAATATCCAATTCTTCAGGCTGATTTGATAAAGATGAGGACCAATAAGGCCTATGACCACCTTGCCGAGCTGGAGAAATCAGGTTATATCTCAAGGCAAAAGCACGGCAGGACAAATTTAATCAAGCTGACTGAAAAATTCTTCAGGTATTTTGACCTGACCGAAGAAAAGCTGAAAGACCAGTTCAAGGATTTTGACAGCATAGCAAGGGCGATAAAAGAAAAAGAGGTAGAGGTTGATAAAATCAGGGAAGACCAGTTAAAGAAGGCGCAGGATTTGAAGCAGGAAGATGAGAAAATAAGGAGCGAAATTGAGTCTCTTGACAAGGCAGATGAGGAATTTTCAATTCCGGTCGAGGCTTATAATGTTAATCAAAAGGAATCAAAATCTGAATTTCAAGGAGAGGCAAATGATAATGAAACTAAAGAATTAATTGGAGATTTGGAAGTAGTGAATGTTGGCAAAGAGACAAAGAAAATAAAAGAAGAGCCGGAAGAAGAACAAAAAGTTGAAATTAAAAAAGAGGAAAATGCCAATACTGAAAAAAATTTAATTCAAACTAACGAAATTCCAAAATTGGAAAATATCAATCCGAATAATCTTGAAATAAACAATCACACTGGCAAAAAATCAGGGCCATCCCAAAAAAAGAAAAAACATGAGCATCACGGAATCAAGCTCCCTCCTGAATCAGAATCAAAAGTCAATGAAAGGGTAAGTGAAATAATGCGCGGGGAAGAAAGTAAGGAAGATGCTAAAGAAGAAAATCAAAATCAATAGAGAATTTTGAAAATTATTAAATTGTTAAATTTCTCAATAAAAATAATTTAATAAAAATTTTCAACAAAGGATTAATTAAATTCAATAATTTTTATAAACCATCATTAAAATTAAAAAATAATTAACAAAAATTCAAAACCAAAATGTTCTTTCTGCAATGCCCCAAGTGTAATAATAGGATGAAGTATCAGTCTAAAGAGGGACATCTTTCTGGAAAAAAGAAAAGATGTGTTTATTGCGGGCATAATTTTAACGCAAGCCAGCATGTTGTTAAGAAGATTTAACATGATATTTTACTTGTTTTCTATATAGAAAATTTCCATATTGAAATTAAGTCAAAAACACAACCCTTATAAATCCTCTCAACTACCATTTTATAGACGACAAAGGACATATGAATTTCTACTAAAATGGCAGAAGAAAACCAAGCAAAACTAGGCGCAAGAATAATGCCGCGCTTAATCAACGATGAGATGAAGCAGAGCTATCTTGATTATTCTATGTCGGTTATAGTTGGCAGGGCTTTGCCTGATGTAAGGGACGGCTTAAAACCAGTTCACAGAAGAATTCTTTTTACGATGTGGAATGCAGGACTAACCCATGATAAGCCTTTTAGAAAATCCGCCTTTGTCGTAGGGAGAACTCTCAGCGATTTTCATCCGCATGGTGATGTGGCAGTTTATGACTCAATAGTTAGAATGGCACAGGATTTTTCATTGCGCTACCCTCTTGTTGATGGGCAAGGAAATTTTGGTTCAATAGACGGGGATAGAGCAGCCGCAATGAGATACAGCGAATGCAGATTAACTAAAATGGCGGAAGATATGCTAGCGGATATAGACAAAAGAACCGTTAAGATGGTTCCAAATTTTGACAATAGCACAACCGAGCCGCTGGTTCTTCCATCAAAGCTTCCCAACTTGCTGCTTAACGGAAGCTCCGGAATTGCAGTAGGAATGGCAACAAACATTCCTCCGCATAATCTTGGTGAAGTTATTGATGCCACGATAAAGCAGATTGACAATCCGGAAATAACAATTGAGGAATTAATGCAGCTGATTCAGGGCCCGGATTTTCCGACAGGAGCTTTGATTTTCGGAAGAAGCGGAATAAAAGATGCCTATTCAAGAGGCCGCGGCAAAATTCTCGTAAGGGCAAAAACCACAATTGAGCAGGACAAAAAAACGCCAACCATCATTGTGAATGAAATACCTTTCATGGTCAACAAATCCGAGCTCATTGAAGAAATGGCAGATTTGGTCAGGGACAAAAAAGTAATCGGGATTTCCGATTTAAGGGACGAGTCAGACCGCCACGGAATAAGGATAGTAATCGAGCTGAAAAAAGATGCAGACGCAAACGTCGTACTTAACCAATTATTCCAGCATACAAGGCTGCAGACAACTTTTGGAATAATCATGCTTGCCCTTGTGAATAATGAGCCGAAAGTTTTGAACATAAAAAGCCTGATTCATCATTACATCGAGCACAGAAAGGACGTTGTAAGAAAAAGAACTTTGTTTGACTTGAATAAGGCGCAGGTCAGGGCGCATGTTTTGGAAGGATTGATTATAGCATTAAAAAACATAAACAACGTAATAAAATTAATCAAAGAGTCTAAATCGGTTGAAACCGCTTCACAATCATTAATCACAAATTTTAATCTTACAAAAGAGCAGGCAACTGCAATTTTGGAAATGCGACTGCAGAGATTAACTTCTCTTGAGCAGGAAAAAATAAACCATGAGCACGTGGATTTGCTGAAGCTGATTGAAGCGCTTGAATCTGTTTTGTCAAATCCGCAGAAGATTCTGGACATAATCAAGAAGGAGCTTTCAGAGCTGAGGCAAAAATATGACAACGGGAGAAGGACACAAATTGTTGACAGCGAAGAGAATGATTTGGAAACAGAGGATTTGATAAAAGACGAGGAAATGGTAATTACAATCACAAATTCCGGCTACATTAAGAGATTGCCGCTGCAGACTTACAAGCTGCAGCACAGGGGCGGAAAAGGAGTCATGGGCGCCGGAACAAAGGACGAAGATATAGTAAAAGACCTTTTCGTGGCAAGCACGCATTCATACATCCTGTTCTTCACAAATAAGGGGAAAGTGCACTGGCTTAAAGTTTACAGCCTTCCGGAAGCGAGCAGGATTGCGAGAGGAAAAGCAATCGTTAACCTGCTTCAGATGTCAAGCGATGAGTTTGTAACTGCATTTGTTCCGGTAAGGCAATTCGATGATAAGCATTATTTAATTATGGCCACAAAAAACGGAACGGCAAAGAAAACAGAGCTTATGGCTTACAGCAACCCAAGAAAAACAGGAATTGTTGCAATCACCTTGGATGACAAGGACGAGCTAATCAACGTAGCATTGACCGATGGGAACCAGCAGATTATTCTGGCAACAAAAGACGGGAGCGCGGTCAGGTTCGAGGAAAAAAACGTAAGGCCGACAGGAAGGTCAGCTCAGGGCGTTCGTGGAATAAAATTAAGCGATAAGGACGAAGTTGTTGGAATGGAAGTTGCATCAGATGAAAGGACGTTGCTTACCATCACAGAAAACGGCTACGGAAAGCGGACGCAGATTTCAGAATACAGGTTAATCAACAGAGGCGGCTCGGGGGTCATTAACATCCAATGCAGCGAAAGAAACGGAAGCGTTGTTTCAATATGCTCAGTAACCGACAACGACGATATTATTTTTATCAGCAAAAACGGAATTATCATAAGAGTTCCGTCAACTGACATTTCCGTAATCGGCCGAAACACGCAGGGCGTAAGAATAATGAAGCTTGAGGCAAATGATAAAGTTGTTGCCACAGTCAAAGTGCCGAGGGAAAATGGAAATGGAAATAATGGCGCCGAAGAACAAAATTAAAAACCCAAACCTTTTTATAAACTCAAATTTGATTTCTCATTATGAAAAATGTCAAGTTAATCCTGAATGAAGTCCTGAAAGAAATCCAGCCTGATAAAGCTTACGAGAATGAGATATTCGCAAGGCTGAATGATATAATAAAAAAAATAAACCAGGGCCAGAAAGATAAAAAAGCAATTCTGGGCGGCTCGGGAGCGAAAGGTACCTGGCTGAAAACTTTTGATGCAGATATTTTTGTCTTGTTCGATTATAAGAAATACAAGGATAAAAGCGATAAGATATCGGATGTCTTGGAAAAAATTCTGAACAAAAAATTCAAGAAGATAATAAAATTACACGGCTCAAGGGATTATTTTCAGATAAAGGAAACTAATTTTACGTTCGAAATTGTTCCCATATTAAAAATTTCAAAAGCAGAGCAGGCGAAAAACATAACCGATGTCAGCCCATTGCACTCAAACTGGGTAAAAAAACACAAAAAGCAGGTAAATGAAATAAAACTGGCCAAGCAATTCGCCCAGGCAAATAATATTTATGGGGCGGAAAGCCACATAAAGGGATTTTCAGGTTATGTTTGCGAAATTTTAACGGTATATTACGGCTCTTTCCTGAATTTAATAAAAAGCGCGGCAAAGTGGGATGGCAAAGTTGTCGTGGACGCGGAGAAATATTACAGGGGAAAGGATGTTTTTAAGACAGTGAATGTTTCAAAATTAGTTTCGCCGCTGATTGCCATAGACCCGGTTCAGAAAGGCAGGAATGCTGCAGCGGCATTAAGCCAGGAAAAATTTGAGGCTTTCAAAAAAGCTGCAAAAGGATTTCTGAAAAGCCCGTCAAAGGAATTTTTTGTGAAAAAAGAATTAAAATCTTTGTTTTTAGGGCTGAAATCAAATGACAAAAAATTAGTAATTATAGAAGCGGAGCCTTTAACCGGAAAAATAGATGTTGTAGGCAGCAAGTTAATGAAAACATTTGAATTTTTCAGCCAGCAGCTGGCAAAACACGGCTTTAAAATAATTAAGTCCGATTGGGAATGGAACAAGAACAGCAATTCGTTTTTTTATTTTCTTTTTAACAAAGAGCCGCTGCCAAAAACTGTGGAAGTAGAAGGCCCGCCTCTTGCGATGAAGCAGCACGTTGATAATTTCAGGAATGTTCACAAAAAAACATTTGAAAAATCAGGGAAAGTGTGCGCAATTGACTCAAGAGAATTTTTATTTCCTGAAGATTTATTAAAAGAGTTAATTAAATCCGATTATTCCAAAGAAAGAAGCAAGTCCCTAAAGCTTAAAGTGCTCTAAAATGCAGGCGGTAATACTGGCGGCGGGCATGTCAACAAGAACATATCCCTTGACACTCACAAGGCCAAAGCCACTTCTTAAGGCTGCAAACAAAACAATTCTTGAGCATAATCTGGATAATTTAATTGGATTTGTGGATGAAGTAATTCTGGTTGTTGGATACAAAAAAGAAATGATAAAAAAATATTTCGGAAATAAATACAAAAATATAAAATTAAAATACGTTGAGCAGAAAGAGCAATTGGGAACCGCGCATGCTTTGTCTGTTGCAGAATCATATATCCAAGATAAATTTATTTTAATGATGGGTGATGATATTTATTCTAATGGGGATATTAAGAACTGCATCAAATACCCATACTCAATTTTGACAACAATTGTTAAAGACCCACAAAATTTTGGCGTGATTATAGAAGAAAGGGGACTTCTGAAAGATTTTGTTGAAAAGCCAAAAACTTTTGTTTCAAATCTGGCCAATGCTGCGTTTTACTGCTTCGATAAAAAAATATTCAGGTGCCTGAAGCAGGTTAAGAAATCCGAAAGAAACGAATTTGAACTGCCTGACGCAATAAAACTATTGTCAAAAGGCGAAAAAATACACTGCATCAGGGCAAAACAGTGGCTTCCAATCGCATACCCCTGGGATTTGCTGAAAGCAGACAAAATCCTGAGAAAAGGCAAAAACATTATTGGAAAACATTCTAAAATCAATAAAAAAATAATAAATTCATCAGTTGGGAACAATTGCACAATAAATGGAATTGTTAAGAATTCAATAATAATGAATAATTCTGTTGTTGATAAAGGTTCAACTGTTGAAGATTCGGTTATCGGAGAAAATGTTTATTTCAGCGGAAAAATAAAATCAAAAAATAATTCAACTTCCATTGTCAATGGCAAAGAGATAAAAACAAATAAATTTGGAGCCGTGGTTGGAGACAGCGTAAAAGCAAAAAACATAACTATTAGCTCAGGCTGCAAAATATGGCCCGATAAGACAATTTCAAACAAAACAATTATTGAAGACCTGATATGAGAAAAAAAGAAAGCTTGGTGTTTTTGCTGGTTGGAACAATTTTGTCCTATCTTTCCACTTTTTTTGACAAGCAGGTAAGCCTGATATTCAATAATCTGAAAATCCCTTTTCTTGGCTTTATTCTGAGCATAATAACCAATTTCGGAGTTGTTGTGATGGTTATGCTTGTGATTCCCCTTATTATCCTTTACAATAAAGGCAAAAAAATAATTAAATCATTATTTTCGGCCTTTGTTATCTCCTTCATCTTTTCATTCATATTAAAATTAGTTATATCAAGGCAGCGGCCAGTGGATGTTTTGTATTATCCCTTGCTTAATATTATTGATTATTCGTTTCCCAGCATGCATGCGATGATTGTATTTTCTTTGCTTCCAATTTTATTATTTTATCTTCCAAAACAAAAAACTTTCTGGGCATCGTTTGCCTTTCTGGTTGCTTTCAGCAGAATCTATTTTGATTTTCATTACTTGAGTGATGTTGTGTTCGGGGCAGTAGTAGGTTATTTTATTGGAAACTTCCTGCTGGAATTATATAATAAAAACAAATCACTAAAAAATGCAAAATAAACAACTAGTGGAAAAAAAATTTGAAATAAGCAGGCAGATGTTTCACCTGGCTTTGGGCTTGGTTATTGTATTATTGCTGATGTACGGGTTTATTGATAAAAATTTAATTTTAATTTTAATTATCGTGGGTCTTATTTTATCCATTATCAGCAGAAAAACAAAAATTCTGGTTATTTACAATCTGCTGGAGAAATTTGAAAGAAAAAAAGAAATAGAAACATTTCCTGGCAAAGGCACGATTTTTTATTTTATAGGAGTATATTTCTCTCTTTTTTTATTTTCAAAAGATATAGCAATGGCGTCAATAATGGTCCTGGCTTTTGGCGATTCAGTTTCGCACGTATTCGGCTTGCATTACGGCAGAACAAAACACCCTTTGTCCAATAAAAAATTTCTTGAAGGGACAATTGCAGGATTTATTGCAGGATTTATCGGAGCATGGATGTTTCTGCCGTGGCACGAGGCATTTTTAGCATCTTTGATTGCAATGATTGTAGAAGCAGTTGAAATAAAAATCGGCGCAGAGCAGGTTGATGACAATCTGATCATTCCGGTTGTTGCCGGAGCTGTGGTTTGGGTTATTAGGCTGTTATAGGGACTCTGTCCCGAATCTCGCTTTCAGCTCGGTTTTGGCATCAGTTCGCATTCGATTTTTTTCATAATAATCAGAATTCCCATTGCAATTTCCTTCTGATGTTACTTCATAAATTAATAATGCTCACGAAAGCAGATGCCAAAACTGACATTCAGGACAGAGCCTGTTATAGGCATACTTTTATAAACCTTTTATCCATCTCCTTGTGCTCTATAAACTCAAAATGCTAAGCACGCAACTAAAGGAAACATTCCTGAAAAACAAAGATCCTTTTGCAGATATTCTTGGGCAGGATTCTGCAAAGCAGGGAATAAAGTCGGCATTATTGACAAACCGGCATATCATAATAGTTGGGCCTCCAGGAATCGGAAAAACAACCATAGCGAAGAATTTGGCAAAATTATTGCCCTCTATTGAGGTAATTGAAGATTGTGATTATCATTGCACTCCGGATAATTTGGTCTGCCCTTCCTGCAAGCAGAAAAAATCATCAAAAACAGCTAAGCTGGAAGGAAGCAAAAGATTTGTCAGAATCCAGGGCTCCCCTGACTTGACAGTTGAGGATTTATTGGGAGATATTGACCCGATTAAGGCGCTGAAATTCGGGCCTTTAAGCCTGGAAGCTTTCACACCGGGAAAAATTTTCAAGGCAAACAATGGAATTTTGTTCTTTGATGAATTAAACAGGTGCCCTGAAAAGCTGCAAAACGCATTGCTCCAGGTATTGGAAGAAGGCAAGGCAACAATAGGCTCCTATGATATAGATTTTGATGTTGACTTCATCTTCATCGGCACGATGAACCCCGAAGATTCTTCAACAGAAAAATTAAGCGACGTTCTTCTTGACAGGTTTGATATTGTGTACATGGATTATCCTGAAACAAACGAGCTGGAAAAGAAAATCATTTTGGAAAAGGGCGAAAAGGTTGCGAATGTCAGCGATGAATTGCTTAATCTTATTGTTTATTTCGTAAGATTGCTGAGAGATGACGAAAAGCTCGAGAAAAAGCCCAGCGTAAGGGCTTCAATCGGATTATACGAGCGGTCGCAGTCAAATGCATTATTAAAAGGAAGAAAAAATGTGCAGTTTGAAGACATAAAGGAAGTCATTGTTTCTGTGCTCTCACATAGAATAAGGCTGAAGCCGTCTGTCAGGTACTTGGAGACTGTAGAGAACTATCTTAAAGAACAATTCCACAAGAATGTTGAGTCTACCAAGTGGCAGGACCAGGTGGACGAGCAAGAAAGCAGTGATTACCGGTAGCGAGGACGTTAAATTAAAAGAATTCAGCCAAGCAGAGGAACTGTCCGGAAAGCTCGCATTCCAGCAGCTTGAAGACAAGCTGATGCATTCTGTTCTTGAAAACGACAAAAAAGTAATCGATACTGGCAAATTAATCAGCGACGTCATCAATCAGGGCATGTCTTCTTTCACTCCGGACTTGATGTTTGAGCAGCTGGTTAAAAACTACACTCTTGCAAAGCAGATTTATGGCGAGTCAATCATAAGGCTGGTTTCCGGGTACGAGCCTGACTACGTGAAGAAAAATATTGGCATTCCAGAATTCCAGCGAGAGCTAAAAGAAAAAATCCAGGAAAGAATCAAGGAGCTGAAAGACGAAGGGTTTGTTGAAAAAGACAACTCGCTGTCGGAAAAAGGGATTGAGCTTGCGTCTTTGGTGCTTTATTTTGAAGAGCTCGACAAGATTGTTCCGAAAGGAATTGTCGGGGAAAAAATAAGCAAGAAATCTTTTATCTACGGCGAAAAGGAAAATTCAAGGCTATACAAAAAAGGCGACCGGTACCGTGATATCGCGCTGAAAAAATCCGTGAAGCTCGCGTTAAGGCGCGGCCATACAGCTTTTGACGGAAAAGACCTGCAGGTTTTTGAAAAGCAAAGCAAGGGCCAGACTTACATTATTTACGGCCTTGATGCATCCGGCTCGATGAAGGGAAAGAAGATTGAAGCATGCAAAAAAGCGGGCATCGCTTTGGCTTACAAGGCAATAAACGAAAAAGATAAAGTCGGGCTTATTGTTTTTGGCTCCGAAATAAAGGAAGTGGTTGAGCCAACTTCGGATTTTACAAGATTGCTGAAGGAAATCACTAGAATAAAGGCGTCAAAAGAGACAGACATTGCTGCAACAATAAGGAAGGCAATTGAGATATTTCCAAGCGAGAATATAACCAAGCACCTAATTTTAATCACTGACGCGCTTCCTACAAAAGGGGACGAGCCCGAAAAATTGACTTTGGAAGAAGTGTCAATGGCAAGGAGCAGCGGCATAACGATTTCTTTGATAGGAATAAACCTTGACGAAAAAGGCAGAAAATTTGCAGAGAAAATAATCCAGATAGGGGAAGGGAGATTGTACGTTGCGAGAAACCTTGAGAACGTTGATGAGATTGTGTTGGAGGATTATTATTCTCTGGCGTAACATAAATAAATAATTTTTAATTGGCTAAGCCGCATGTTCCCTTTGTCGTTTTGGCATGCTTTCATAATCCTCAGTTCTATAAACAAAGACTTTATGCCTTTTACCAACATAGGTTATTGGTATGGCCTCTGTTGAACTTCTTGTAAACCCAACGCGGTTCAGTTCTTCTACTCCGATAACAAATCTCCCATGTTCATCGACTTTAGCATGGGTGTAATCCGAGAGGGTACTTTGGGCAGATTCATCTAAATAATCTGTAAGTTCAATATGTTTAGGATGAGCATGTAAATGCAGCCTGTAAAATATTATGGGCCTTCCATTTCCAAGTACGCACTGCCTTTCTCTTAAGGTTTCAGTTAGGGGTTTTGGCAATTGGACCCTACCTTGCGCTAAAGCACCATGCCTTTGATGCTCCCCAGCAAATGGCACGTTTTTCTTTACAATCTGTTCTAATACCATAGACTATAGGAACAGCATATTCTTTTTAAATTTAAGTGATTTTCTAGGCCCCAATAATCACTTTTAAATATAATGGGAACTCTCCAAATATTATGAAACTCTTAGCTTTCGCTGACATCCACGGCTCCCAAACAGCGCTAAAAAGAATTGAGCAGAAAATCAAAGCCCAAAACCCGGATTTGCTGGTCTGCGCCGGAGACATTTCAATTTTCGAGCACGGAATCGGAATAATTCTGAGAAAATTAAACAGGTTAGGCAAAAAAATCATAATGGTCCACGGCAACCATGAGGACGACTCTACTTTTTTGAAATATTCAAAAATATTCAAAAATATTATTTTCATACATAAAAATTATCATATTGAAAACAATCTCTTGTTTTTGGGTTTTGGCGGCGGCGGATTTTCAATGACTGACAAGGAGTTTGAGAAAATAGCAAAATCCAGATTCAAAAAAATAATAAAAGAAAATAAAGACAAAAAGATAATTCTAATAACTCACGCCCCGCCTTACGGAACAAAACTTGACAGGCTGGGCAAAAATCATGTCGGCAACAAATCCTTCAGGCAATTCATAGAAAAATACAGCATTGATTTGGCAGTTTCCGGTCATTTGCATGAAAATTTCGGAAAAGAAGATAAAATAAAAAATACTAAAGTTATTAATCCGGGGCCGTTTGGGAAGCTTGTTGAGGTTTGAAACAAAAATTAACTGACTAAATCCTTTAATTGCAGCAAATTTGACAATAACTTTCTGCCTTTTTGAGTCATTTCATAATCGACTTTTTGATGGCCTGTATTATACTTTAAGATAAATCCTTTTTCTGTAAGCTCTTTTAAAACAGATTGAAGAGTAGTATGGGAAACCTTTGTTTTTTTGAACATCTTAGAGTATTTTGACTTGGAAGCATTAAGAGTTTTTAACACTTCCAATATACATCTTAGTTCAGCAAATTCAAAAATCATCAATAAAGCCTGTAAACATTTATAAATAAATGCTACATCGTTATATCGATGTAGATGGTAAAGAAGAACTATTCCGAATGGTCCAAGCAGGAGCTGGTTGAAGAGATAAAAAAGCTCGAAAAGAGGAAGAAGTACGGAATAGTCTGGGAGGACAAGCTAGAACAGGTCGCAGAATTATGCAAGGAAAAACTGCCTGTCTTAACTGAAGATAAAACCAAAGAAATAGAGACTGATAAGGGGAAACCTGTCAATATCCTAATTGAAGGGGATAATTACCATGCGCTTTCTGTACTGAATTACACTCACAAAGGACAAATAGACGTAATCTACATCGATCCGCCGTATAATACTGGGAATGAAGGATTTGTTTATAATGATAAGATTATAGATGCTGAAGATAGTTTTAGACATAGTAAATGGCTTTCTTTCATGAATAAGAGACTGAAATTAGCAAAGGGTTTGTTATCAGAGAAAGGAATATTTTTTGTATCTATTGATGACAATGAATATTCACAATTAAAATTATTATGTGATGAAATCTTAGGGGAAAATAATTTTATTGGTCCTTTTATATGGAAATCAAAAATAGGTGGCGGCAACGATAACAAACACCTTGCAAATGAACATGAGTATATCCTAATATACGCAAAAAATATTCAAAAATTGCCACCTCTGTTTGAAAAACAATCGGAAGAATATAAATCAAAATTCAAACTAAAAGATAGACACTTTCAGGAACGAGGCGGATATTATTTAGACAGTTTATACAAATCAGGGATAGATTCGAATAGACCAAATTTGAGATATTCTATAAAATCGCCGGATGGTACTGAAATATGGCCGCCTACAATTTGGAGATTGTCAAAAACAGAATTCGAAAAAAGATTAAAAAATGATGAAATTATTTTCAGAAAAGATAAAACCAATTCTTGGAAGATAATGACTAAAACTTATTTTATCATTTCTGGAGAAGAAAGAGGAAAAAGACCTAGAAGTGTTTTACCTCTTTTTGGTGGAACTCGCGCAGGTAATGACGAGATAAAAGAAATATTTGGAGAATTAATATTTAAATATCCTAAAAATACTGAGCTTATGAAATACCTTACCTATATAAGTCCAAAAGGTAAAGATTCTATAGTATTGGATTTTTTTGCAGGTACTGGTACAACTGGGCAAGCAATTTTGGAACTGAATAAAGAAGATGACGGTAAAAGAAAATTTATTCTTTGTACTAATAATGAAAATGAAATATGCACTCACGTTTGTTATCCAAGATTAAACAAAGTGATAAAAGAATACAAATTAGATGGCAACCTCAAATACTTCCGTACAGGCTTTGTTGATGCTAATCCTACGGACAGGAATAAGAAACGGCTTGTTGATAAGTCAACAGAAATGTTATGTTTGAAAGAAGATTGTTTTGATGAAGTCATGAAAGGTAATGACTTCAAGATTTTCTCAAACAGCAAAGGAAAAAATCTAGGAATTGTATACGAAGATGATGGAATTGAAGTTTTTAAGAAAGAAGTAAAAAAATCAAAAAGGAAATTTATTGTTTACGTTTTCTCGCTTGATGAAAGTGCAAGGGAAGAGGAATTTGAAGACATCAAAAATCTAGTAGAATTGAAGCCAATTCCATCAGTTATTTTAAACGTCTATAAGAGGATATTCAAATGATTGACTTACGAGATTACCAAAAAAAATCGGTTGAAAGCCTAAAAGCAAAAGTGGAAACTGTGCTCAATAGCACAGAGCCAGGAATTGTAGTATTCCAATCTCCAACAGGCTCTGGAAAAACATTAATGGTTTCAGAAATGCTAAAATTATTGGCAAAAAGCAGCAAGAAGATTTCTTTTGTCTGGGTTTCTGTAAGAATGCTCCATGAACAAAGCAAAGAGAAGCTGGAAAAATACTATGAAGACGATAGATTAATTGAATGCTCATATTTTGAAGACTTGGAAGACAGAAAAATAGGGGAGAACGAAATCCTATTCATAAACTGGCATAGCATCAACAAAAAAGACATAAACCTCTATGTAAAAGATAATGAGCAAGATAACAACCTAAGCAATATTATACAAAATACAAAAGAGGATGGCAGAGAAATTATCTTAATAATTGACGAAAGCCACCATACAGCAAAATCTGACAAATCAAAAGAATTAATTGAAACAATATGCCCAAAAGTAACAATTGAAGTTTCTGCAACACCTCATTTAAAGGAAAATGTTTCTGAGATAGAAAAAGTATATCTGGATAGCGTTAAAAAAGAAGAGATGATAAAATCCGAGATAGCAATAAACCCAGAATTCTTAACTCTTAAAGTGGGTCCGAAAGATTCCGATACAATCGTTATCGAACAAGCATTGAATAAGAGAAAAGAATTGGAGAAATTATACAAAAAAGAAGATACGAATATAAACCCTTTAGTTCTCATTCAATTACCAGACAGCAAAGGTAATTTACTCAATAAGAAAGATGACGTTCTTAAAATCTTAAAAGGGAAATTCAACATTACTGAAGAGAATGGAAAGCTTGCGGTTTGGCTTTCAGAAGAGAAAACAGATAACCTTGCAAATATAGACAAAAACGATAATGAAGTTGAGGTTTTGGTTTTCAAGCAGGCAATTGCATTAGGTTGGGATTGCCCAAGAGCCGCAATTCTTGTGATTTTCAGGGAATCCAAGAGTTTTACATTCACAATCCAAACAATCGGAAGAATAATGAGAATGCCTGAGTTAAAATACTATGATTCAGATGACTTAAACAAAGGATTTGTCTTTACAAATTTACCTAACATTGAAGTAACTGAAGACTACGCAAAAGACTATATTACAATTTATGAATCAAAAAGGGATAATGAGAAGTACAAAAATATTGAATTGCCTTCAGTCTATCTCAAAAGACAAAGAGAAAGAACAAGGCTTTCTGGAGAATTTCCAAAATTATTCATGCAAGTAGCAGAAAAGACCGGATTGCAGAAAAAAATAACTGCTCAACCAGAAAAAATAACAATGCCAATAATAGCAGATGGTAAAATAGTAGACCCTGATAAAATGGGTGAAGTAAAACATAAAGGACATATCGAAGTAAAGCTGAATGAAAATGAATTGCAGCAAATATTTGACAAATTTATCATTCAAAATTGTTCTCCTTATGCGCCGCTTGATTCAAGCGATAGAATGAAAACAGCCATATATTTATTTTTCAAGCAAAAATACAAGATAGACAAATATGATCCGCAAGTACAGAGGATAGTGCTGGCTAAAGAAAATAGAATGTATTTTGAAGGAGTTATAATCGAAGCAAAGGAAAGATATAATTCTGAAATTGTTGAAAAACTTAGTGAGCAGAAGGAAAGGATATACGAACCAAAATGGGAGGTTCCATTAATAGACTCTTACAAGAGTAATGCAAAGAAAGAGGTTCACTTAAGGTCTATTATGATGCCCTTCTTTATTGTTAAGAAAAGCGAACCAGAAGAGTTACTTATGGCATTATTAGACTCTTCTAACAAAGTTGAATGGTGGTATAAAAACAGGGAATCAGAAAAGAGGTATTTTGCTATACCATATATTGACGAATTCGGCATTGAACGAGGATTTTATGTTGATTTTATTGTAAAATTTAAAGATGGAATAATAGGATTATTTGACACTAAAGAAGGGATTCATGCTGAAAAAGCAGGTCCAAAAGCAGAAGCTTTGCAAAAATACATTAAAGAACAGAACAAAAAAGAAAAAAAAGTTTATGGTGGCATTCTAATCCCAAGAGGTGAGAGTTTCTTCATAAATGACAAAGAAAAGTACCAGTATAAACCAAATGATTTTTCAAGCTGGAGGGTCCTAGAATTATAAAACAACTATCCTTTACTCAAACTTCATAACTCTTCCTTCAAAATCTTCTTTCATCAGGAGAACCACTCTTGAAGGCTCGTGTTCATCAATTAATTTATAATCGGAAAATTTGGCAATGTCCTCCGCAAATGATTTGACTTCATCATGCAATGGCATATTCGCCTGCTCTAATCTCTCCCGTGACATTCCGACCCACATGTATGCCTTGACTTCAACAAACATCGGCTGGCTTAATTTTATTATTTCCGCCCATTGCTCCGGATAAGCCATATTCAATCCCTTTATCAAAGTAAACCTCAAAACAGTTCTGGATTTTTTGCGAATTTCAGGCAGCATGCTTAATGTCTTATACAACCCCTGCCACGCATTTTTAATGATTGGGCGGTCAATTATGTTAAACAATTCCTCATTCGGGGCGTCAACTGAAATATATAACTGAGTGGGCGGCTCTTCGATTAATCTTTCAATCCTTTCCGGCAGCAATCCGTTGCTCACTACAAAAGTAGAGAAGTTTTTTTTCTTGTATTCCTTAATCAGTTCAGGCAGCCTTGGATACAAAGTAGGCTCGCCGTCCAAAGAAATTGCAACATGCTGCGGATTCATTGCCATTTCAAATTTTTCATCGGTTGTCTTTTGATTGCCGCCAAATCCTGACAATAATTTCCTCTGCGCCTCAATCGAGCCCTCAACAATATCCCTTGGGTCATCGACTCCGCCTTCCATAGCCGGCTGCGTATGGTACCTTAAATCTCGCCAGCAGAACACGCATGCATTGTTGCACACAAATGTTGGAGTCATCTGCACGCACTGGCTGGAATTGATACCATAGAACTTATTTTTGTAGCAGCCCCCTTCCCCTTTTAAGTCGCTTTTAGTCCAGTGGCATGTCTTGACTCTGGAATGGCTGCCGACAACCTCATACTGCTGTTTCTTCAGCATTAATTTGACGTCTGCGGTTATCATTTTAATTTCATTATTTTTTATTGATTTATTTAATTATTCTTTTTTAATCCATATGAATTTAAAATTCTGCCATTTAATCAATTAACCCCAAATCCCCTCTAATTTACGTTAAAACCCAAATATATATAAATTTTAAGTTTTCCGGCACATCTATGGATATAAAGCCTGCATTGGAGAAGCTGGAAGCTAATAGGGATTTCAAAAAATGGCAGCACAAGAGCAAAGGAACTTACTTCTCATACGCCTTCAAAATACCTCAGGAAATGAAGGAAGACGAATGGCAGTTCGGTTTTTACAATCCAAAGAACGATAAAATAACCACTTTTGCCATAGCTGGCGGCATTGTCAATGTGAGGCACGAAGAGGACGTGTTCAAGCGCGAAGAGACAAAGATTAACAAAGTTGATGTTGATAAAATTAAGCTGCCATTTGATACCATAATGCAGAAGGCAAACGAGTTCCAGCAAAGCAATTTTCCAAAGGACAGGAGCATAAAGACAATAGCCATACTTCAAAACCTGCCTGAGTTTGGCAACATTTGGAACCTAACCTATGTTACTGAAGCTTTTAACACTTTAAACATAAAAATTGACGCTTTAAACGGCCAAGTTCTTGAGCACAACTTAACTTCCATCTTTTCTTTCAGGCAGAAAGAATAATCAACCTATCTTGCCCAAACTATACTTCCAAAATCTATATTTTAAAAATACGATTACTTTAAATATCACCTAATCACAGAAAATACTGTTTTCTTGGTGCTAAGATGTTGAATGTAAAAATCAAAAAAATCGCTGACGTCAAAACTCCGCATTATGTCCACAAGGGAGATTCGGGAGTAGACCTGTACTCTGCAGAAGATTATGTGTTGAAGCCCATGGAAAGAAAGTTAATTA